>Ga0233448_1000043_pt1 | contig 146394 bp, 133 predicted proteins | sample SI_124_October20_2_FD_183015 | JGI IMG/M metagenome (GOLD analysis project Ga0233448, IMG submission 183015) | Seawater microbial communities from Saanich Inlet, British Columbia, Canada - SI_124_October2016_150_MG | ecosystem: Environmental > Aquatic > Marine > Inlet | place: Canada: British... | reverse complement strand
ATCCATAAGGCCCCTACTCTCTTTTACTTTTGAAAGTAGACGAGCTAACCTTTTATGGTACCTATCATATGTAGCCATTTAATCATCTAAAATAAGAGAATACCTAACATCGGTATCCGTTAAAGCTTCTAGCTCTTTGAGCTTACTCTCAATATCTGTAAGTTCTATAATCTTAGCCTGCGCAAGACAAGCGCTAGTAAGAGCTGTCATTAACTTGGGATTCACATTCCCCCAAATTAATTGAGGGATCATTATACCCATTACATCCCTAACCTGTTCTAAAGAATTTACCGTTGGTGGGATGGAATCTAAGGCATAGCTAGGCGCACCCTGCTCCTCTGGGACATCCTCGCCGAGAATGACTTCGTTGTAATGCTCCACGCAGTAGTCCTGTCGCCCGAAGACTGGCTTATCACACCTATCGCCATCATCGAACATAAACCTACACGTGTGTTTCGGTCCTGGCATTACTTCTTAACCTTTTTCCCTAGCGTTGCTTTTGCTATCTCTAGATCGTCTATGACTTTGCTAACATAGTCTAAAGCTCTTGTAACGTTTACTTCATCCGCCAAAGGTACACCTAGGCGAACTTGAAAAAGAAGCTTCGCTAATATAGATTCTAACTGTTTAATATCCTCTACATAAACTAGCGCATCTAATACATCTAGATCATTTATAAAGTTGAGACCAAGCATGGCCTCGACCGAAGAATCAGGTATGAGTTTATCTTCTGCTAAACTAACTAACTCATGAGGTACATTAAGATTAATCTTTGTGTCTTTAAAGGGAGAAACGTTTCCTATAGTAACCTCTCCATTGTGTTGCCAAACTGAAGCTATGATAGCTCTAGAGGTTCCTTCAGAAAAACCTAAATTGATTAAGTACCAAATTAAAGCATTCTCATCGGTTGCATACTTCCCAAAGTTAGCATCAAAATCTTTGTCATCCAGTGTTACTAGTTTCTCAGCTACTTTACCTTTAATATAATAATGCGGTACACCCTCTGCATTAAAACCTTTTATCTTAATTGAGTAGCCTAGATTATCCGCCAATACGGAAGCAAAGGATTTATCTGTTAAATAGGTAAGGCTAATCTTGTTGTTGCCAACCTTATTTAATTTATAACTTGTTGGTATGTAATAAATTACTTCTCCTTCCATATCTTCCGCAACATCCCCTAGATTTGAAAAAGGCGCGTCAACTTCTTTGGAATACTTAATAGTAATTTCCTTCCCGAAGTGTGTTTTAGCTTTAAAAACTAAACCCTTGTTGACAACAGATGGTTTTTCTAAAGCTGTAAAAGGTGCAGTGCAACGCTGCTCAGCTCCTTCTGTAAAGCTAAAACAATACTGCTTATGTTTCTCTATAGTGGTAACGCGAGGGGCATGCGAATCTCTTAAGTAGTAACCTGAGAAACCTTCCCCAATGGTATAGTCTTCTCCATTATACCACATAGAAAAGCCTAAAGGCCTTGCTAATAAATCCGTTACGGTTTCTACATGATAGCCTATCAGCGTGTTATTTTTACTCGTAATAACCGAAGACATGCCTGATGCAGTTAAAGGCTTTGGGGCCTCCATAAAATCTTCGGCTATGAAAGGTTTTCTGTCCTCTCTTGAGATAAAGATATTATCGCTCCTATCCATCTCTTGGGCCAGATTTACGTCGTATTTGGAAAGCTCTTCGAGGATCTTCTCGCGGCCTTCTATCTTAGTAATATTAAATCTATCATCGCTAGCCAGCGCTATCCAGCCTTTGTGGTTTGAGGAATAAAAAATCCATAAAGCTCTATATGGAATATCTTTTAGGAGCGATTTTATTCTCTTGGCAATTAGGTTGTCTTCTTTCTTGCCCATAGAATCGAGAATAATTTTAAGCATTCCTGGTCCGATACCTGCTTTTTTAGCCCCCGCTTTAAAAAGGCTTGCTGTTTTTCTTATATTATTATTAGATTTCTTTCCTGGAGGGCTCGTTTTTACCGGCATGTCTCCTCTACCTTTTCTCTTGGGTTTAAGTTTCCCCATAGATTTTCCTAAATATTCAGTTAAGCGTGTTATAGTTAATGGAATGTATTGCGTGTCATCGACAATGAAAACATCTAGATTGCTCAGAGAGAACTCAGATATTACTAGCGGTATAACAGCGCTCATGCCGGTTGATTTATTCTCTAACATAATACCACCCATGGCGGTGCCCGAACTCGGATCAACCGTTTTGAACTTAATGCCCTGCATATAATCAGCTATGAAAGGGTAGTCAGAGTAGATAAACTCTAAAATCTGCTGAGGCCAAAAATTATGGTCATTTCCTAATTGTCTTTTCATTTTTTCTAGTATTTGTTAGTATTCTGGTAAGCAAGCCGCTCCCACTATAGTACCAGAAGAATTTAAACCTGCCGTAGCGGTAGTCATGCCTTGAACGGTTAAATTACCAGCTATCGTCACATTACCCATAAAAGTAGTATTGGGACACTGTATTTTAACATCTGAGGCCGATATCGCCACAGTACCTCCGCTATTCAGCACTACTGTACTTGTCGCTGCAACAAGAATAGTGCTGGCATTAATCATTACTGTTCCTTCTGTGCCAGTTAGACCTCCTTTCATGGAAACAATAGGAGCTTGTAATGTAGCCATCTGCGTTAAGGGTTCTAGATCAAAACTTAAGGGAGCTGTTAATTTTAAAGCCTGTAATGCAGTCACTGGTTGACGTGCATTCGCCATCTCTGGTCCTGGTAGCCCTGACATGATAGAATAACCACCAGACTTAGTTGCTATTATTGCTGCTGTATTATTGAAATTTTGTAAATGAATAGGAGTAATCGGATTTGCTTCTATCTCCAAACTGGACATACCTAAATTTCCCTGCTCTGTATATACAAACTGTCCCCAATTATCACTAGCCTTGGCTCTTACAAGGCGTGTATATTGTCCTGGTCTTGGTACCCCTGGCGGCGCAGCATTACCAATTAAGGGATGAGGTCCCCATGTTTCATGACCACTTTCAGTGAATAGGCTGTATCTCCAAGTTTCTACTTCTATGGAATTCGTTTCCCCCTCAACTTTTATATGACTGCTATTCGCTTTGAGCTCTATCCCGCCTGATTTATCTAAGAAAATAAACGACGACCGCTCTGGCATTTTAACACGCGGCCCTCCTATAACAACCTCACCTGGTGACATAGGGCGATTGAACCCCCCAACAACAGGGAGGTTAGCTGTTGCATCAGTAAGTGCAGATAAAACAGAACCTAAAATATAGATAAGCCCATGCATTGTTTCCCCTACTAAAACCTCTTCGTCTCTGTTAAACAGCCGAATAAAGCCTGCATTTGTTTTCGGATCATACGAGCCGGGCATCATCGGGATGTTATTTAACTCCGTAGCATCCTCTAATACAACTGTAAACAATCCACTATATACACTCTGTGGGATACCATTTTTTATAATAGGCTCAGCACCTTTTATCTTCCCATGCCATAGTTTTGCCCATTTAGGACCAGAAAAAGGAGCAGGAGCAGTAAAATTAGTAAGACGGGGCATTTTAAAAATGTATATAACTAGGTATAAAACCGTATGACAGAACGTTACAAGTCGCATATCATACCGAAACAAAATTCCAAAGGTTTCAGAATCATACATGAGTTTGCAGATATTAGCAAACACAAAGAAGCTTTAGGCTATATACGATCTTTTTATAAGGCGGTTCCTTTATTAGACCGAAATAACCGTAAAGTCTCTCTATATAACACTGTGCATGGTTACCCGTATGGTAATCCTAACATGATCTCTCTATTACGGCGTTTCTTAAAAGAGGATGAATCTAAACCTAATAGTATCTTGTGCGGGTTCGATCTAACTAATTTTTATCATTTTATTACTAAAGCAAAACTTAAGAACTCAGCTTTTTCTAACTTAATGCCTCACTTAGACCAGGCTTTTGTCTCAATAGGGAATAGCATTGAAGTACTGTCGCAAGGGAGCCCGCTATCACAAGATATCTCTAATATGTGTTTACTGGAAACAGATCTTAAGATAATGGCCCTACTCAATACATTTAATACTTGGACTAAGAGAACAGAGACGGTACTACTTAACCCAGGGAATATGTCTCAGCATTTTAACCTTCCATTAGATTACGAGTTTGAGCATAGGTACGACATGCCTATTATATATAAAAGCGGTAGTAGCTATCTATCGAATTTAATTGGACCTGTAAAGGCAGCGAAAATAACTGCTATTTATGAGAAAAAGGAAGTAAGCGAGGTTTTGCGTGCTTCTTATATGAGATACGTGGACAATATTTATATCTTAGTTCGCGGTGTGGAAGATATACCTTCTTCTCTACTTAAGGACATAGCTACTGCCTTAACTACACGCAGTAAGACTTTTTTCCTTAAGAAGCAGTTTGATATAAATTATCGTAAAGATAGCGTCTCTTCTACAATGAGTAATAGAAAAATGCCTATTTTAGGTTTAAATGCTTCTAAGCGCCTTAAGTGCAGTAGATATTATCTTAATAACCTAAGAGCTGGCTTGTTTCAGTTTGCACAGGGACGCTGGGAAGATATTCCTCAAAGTTTGGTTTCGTCCGTAATCTATGCTCTATACGTAGACCCTCGTTCTCATAACCGTCTACGGAAATGTATGAAACTGATACGAGAAAAAGATCTATCTAAGGCGCCTAATGCAAAAATACTCATCTCTTTTACCGATACTAAAAATAAATTAACACATGAACTACCAAGCGCTTATTGAGTTTCAAATAGAGTGTCTAGACAAATACATAGAAAGAAAGGTAAGCTCTGACGAAAAATTAAAGGGCTTGGCAAGAAAGAGGATACTAGATGAGGAGGGAAATGCTTTACTGATTAATATGCCTAAATATTATAAAATACTTTGTTTTACCTGTGGAATGATACGACCTCTTTATGCATCAAGGTTACCTGAAAAATCTAACCCCTCTATTGGGAGATTAAAAGAGATCCTTGAAACGGCCTCTGCTACAAGATCTTTCTTACCCCGAAGTATAAATCTATCCAGTACTATATTTGCTTACTTAAACCCTTTTGAATTTCGTTGTTACACTAATACCGCAAAGGTTATTTTATTTAAAACTAGGGGATCTTTAAAATTTCCTTATAAAACATCCATGCAGATAACAGAAGGAAAAGATGAAATCTTTTTATCTGATCCAGTAGAAAAAGATATGCACCTATTAATAGAAGAAATAGCTTACAGTTTTTATACGAGGATTAAACTAGATGAACTTAATAGAGAACAAGAGGTACAAGGTATACAAAACATAAGTACTATAAAAGAAAAAGATTATATTCCAGTAGAAAAAGGTTTAGATATAGAAGAACCTATAAAAAGTATAATCGAAAAGGCTTAAAATTCCCAGTCAAAACTACAGCTTGAACAAGCTATCTTCCTTTCCTCGCTGTCTACCCTCCACTCGGCTCCGCACCTCGTGCAATCGTTTGGGGGAACAGACATTAACCACTTTTGATAATCTTCCTCTGCTTTGTCATGTACAATTCGATGACATACATTACAAAGTAGAGCCAGATTAACAGCGTTATTTAAATAACGCCACCCACGCCCTCTACCTCGTGTAACAATATGATGCACCTCTAATCTTTTTTTTGAGAAACAATGCTCACATCTATTACAAGCTCGTTTATATACATAAGCAATAGTTTTTTTGCTTAAGCCGTGTTGGGAATGCGTCATTAAAGCTCTATATAGTAAGCAGTGCCTGATATGAAAAACTGCCCACTGCTTTCAGTAGCCTGTAACATAAGGGTGGCTCCTTTTGTTAGTACAATAGGATTACTTAACGATAAAGAATTTACAACTGGAGTAGTACCCATATGCATTCCTTTTAAAAGATCATTTGATCCTGTATCCTCGCCATCAGTAAACCTGAAATCTCCAGTCGTGCTTGAGGCGCCAGCAAAGCAAGTTATAGTCCACCCCAAAAGTAATATTCTTTTACTAGCTGATGAGGGGGCAACTATAATAGAATTTGCTATTGGGACACTTCCATTTGTCTCTAAAGAAAAAGAAGCACATAAGGTAGGTTTTGCATTACCTGTTAAATCATTAATATTTCTAATAGTCATTATTTACCACCACATCCTTTACACCCTTTACCATTAGTGGGTTTAATAAGGAAGTATTCTAATAACATTATAAACCAACTTGTGCCCGATGCTATACAGCCATCGAAAAAGAAATTCCCGGTTATGCCTTGTCCGCATAAGCTTACTATTAAACCTGCCCAGAAACCCACGCATAAGGGACAGTTAAAAAAGGTATGTAACGATCTCCAGGGTTTAAAGCCTCGTAACTTTTCATACCAAAAGCGCCTGAAGCCTTCAAAAATACTGCCTTTAGTTATTATAGCTGTAACGCCGAAACTGATTAAAGTAAAAGGGATGATGGACATTATTTTAATTTGGAAGAATCTCTTTAACACGAAGTAAATCTACTTTAGTATTCCATTTGGAAGCTAAAAATTTTATAGCATATAACGTAGATTCATCATAGTTTGCATCTTCTACCTTAAATTGTATAGCAGAAGAAGGCGCAGTCAAGCAATTTAAACCTAAAGAATGCAGATGCATTTGATGATCATATTGACCTAAACATACATTATTAAATGGAGGTTCGTATCTATAACTGTCCACGCGCCAAGACCAAAGACAATCATCTAATACATGAGCTAAATGTCGGGAGGGGACTTCGTTTCCATCTATACTCTCCCAATTACCATGTATAAAATACCCAATTGCCCCTATAGCGCCTATAGTTTTATCCCTTCGATGTTGCTGAAGGTAAGAAAAATAATCTTCAGTTATTATAGTCCCTGGAGCGATTCTGGTTACCCAGTCGGCTTTAGGGTATAACTCGTATATCTTATTACGGTTTAAATAACCGCCAGCAAAAACTTTTGGGTTACACACAATAACTCTAGATTCTTCTGTAGTCCATTTCTTAGCCTCTAGGTAAGAGTCATAGGTTTCAGGAAGAAGAACAAACCAAAAAGCTCTTCCCACACATTTTAAGAGACTCTCGTAGGTATTCTTTGCTGCAATACCCATCGAGCCTTTATCACACAGTATAACTTCCATCTAGAATTCACCTTTTGTACCTGGCTTATCCTTAAAATCACCTAAAAGCCAAGAGTTTATAGGGTTGATGCTGCGTATTTTGGCAACTGAGCCTTTTATAGCCGCCTCTGGAATAGCTGTTCTAGCTTCTCTTCTTGCAGATTGTGCCAAGAAATCATTACGTAACAAGGGTACTCTATTAGCCCCCTCTAAGCGTGCCGCATATTTTATGAGGGCGCCATTTTTGTTTAATTTATCTAATACTGCTATTTTCTCCATATCACCTGGCTCATACTTAAGAGAAGTTCCTGGATCTATTACACGCGCATGCTCAGTCAGGGAGCGACTTAAGACTTCGAAGTGTATGGGGTTTAAGGAAATTCCATTAGAAGAATACAGGTTCCGCATGCTATTTGTCAAGTACTTTCTTGCCCCTAATAAGCCTTCTACTTCAAGTACTTTTCTAGGATGCCTTAATCCTGTAGTGAGTGCCTGTCCTCGTTCCACGCGTTGATCCTTTTTAACCAAAGGATTAACTATATCTGTAGCATGATATTTTCTATCATCTACGTGTATGTCCCAGCCCCCACCTAACGCTTTCTCTACTTTGGTTACAAAACCTGTAGACTCGGCCACAGGAGCTTCATTAAAAAAACTATTAGGTATCTTACCAAATAGGTTGTTTGCATCTCGTGCTAAGGTCTTAGGCCCTCCTTCTTCTGAACCCTTTCCTGAGTGAAAAACACGCATTAAACCTTGTGTAATACTTTCACTAGTTACTTGAGCAGCTTCCGCGCCAACATGGTCTCCTATAGTTGGTAATCTAAACTGATCATTTAGACCGTGACATTTTACGCAAATACCTTGTACCGCTTCGCATGTTAATGGCGAGCGTACCAGGAACATCTTTTTCTTGTGTGTTTTTAAATATACCTCATCAATAGGAGAAGAACCATCCACTAGAAAACGCCCTATTATGAAAGGGTCTGTGCGAGACAAGCTGATGCCTTTTGTTGTCAAACAGTCTTTTTCAGTTATAACAAGCTCCATTCCAGCATGTACTTCATCCTTGCTTAGCTCCCCTCCTTTAGCAACGCCTCTTACTTTAGAAATCATTCCGCTTCTAGCTGCAAACTGAGTATTTATATAATCAGAAGCATTCATACCTTGAGCATAACCAGTAGATAGAGAGTTGTCTTGTAAACCCTGTCCAGCTACTCCTTCCATGAAGCCAGGCGTGTATAGCATCTGCGTCAGATTACTCCATTTCCCTTTTGCACCAGATCTCTTCATATCATAAAGGCGATTCTTATCGAAAAAACTTTTAAAGGTTTTTTGAGTTTTAGCCATACCCTTGTCTAAGTTATCTGCGTACTTATTATCTTTACCGTATACATCTACTAGAGATGCGACCTGCTTATCTAAAGCCTTTGGTGTAGTAATATCATTTAAAGATATACTAAAGCCAGCAAGGTATACATACTTATTTCCTAAGTCTTTTAAGGTGTTTAAAAGATCGGCAGCTTTTGATGCACTCTCTTTATATATAGCTTTAATTAAGTCTTGAATAACGCCTTTATCCAGACTTTTCCCTTTTATAATGGAATGATATTTAGCTGGAATATTCTTGTATAAAATAGCCCAACCTAAGCTTACTTTTTTACCTTGTATAGTTACTTCATCGTTTAAAGTTATCTCGTTTTTTAGGAAAGAAGCCTCTGCTGCACTTAGATTTGTGTACGTTTTCTGTGAGCTCTTTCCTTTTTTACTCAATATATAAAGACCGAGGACAGCCTCGTTAGAAGGCATTGGCAAGATATTGCGATCAGGACCGAACAAAGAGTTGCTTGGCATCAGCTTTCTAGCTGCTTCAAGTCGTGCACCTTCTGTAACTGGAACATGCATATTCATTGTGTCCCATACAAAATAACCATAATCAGTAGCAAAGTTTTTGTAATCCTTAACGGTGATATCATACATATCAATAGTGCGCCCTGTCTTTCTGGAAGAAGTAATTAAGCCCCATCTAACGGCTTTGTTCTGTACTAATTTCATATATTCCCTAGGTAAAACTTCCAGCTCCTCATCTGTCATATGTGATAAAAAGAAATTGAAAGCTGCACGAGTCCATGGCTCATAGCCGAGTTCTATCCAATCGCTATAAGATTTTAATGAATAAGCATAGCGTAATTTATTAGCTTTCATTTTTGAATCTATTCTAAATCGGGTAGTTTCAAGAATGAGCATACTTACAAAAGTAGGTACAGGGATAAAATCGTGTGCCTTTAAAGATATACTTAGTAGCTTGCTATCATCCAAGAAGGCCCGGCTTAGAGCAGAGAAATAGTGCGCATTCTTCAGGTAAAAATTCTTTACATCTAATTGTTTAAACTCTAAGCTATAGATAGAGCAGTTTTTAATTTTCTTCGAAGTGAATGTACCATCTACGCCAACGGACTGGACCAGCTTTGCTATGTCATCTAAGAAGGCTTTGTTCTTTGTTTCTCTTATAGCAAAAGAATCTTTATTAAGCATGATAGAGGCTTCAATTAGGCCAGACACAAAGGCTTCTCTTTCTTTTTTAGAAACACCTATTAAAAAAGAAGGGAGCCTTAACTCATCATTCAAGTAGACGTTAGAGTCTATCCAGTTTAAAATAAAAGGACTAATGAAGCGGCCTTGTGTATCAAAATGAGCCTCTTTATACTCATTAACTAGCCTAGCTCTACCTTCTAGGAAAGTAGAATTGCTAAAAGTGTATCCCCCGACACGTTTTTTATTATTGCGCGTAGAGCCAGTAAAGAAACCTAGACTAGATATTAAATGCAGTCTTTCTTGTTCTGAGCGGCTATTAGATACGCCCTCAAACTTATTTGGATTAGCATACTCAATATCAAAAAGACGAGGGACACATAGAAAAGAAGCGTCGGCTGGTTTTGTTTTCTCAACTATATTTAACTCGGGATTAAAACAAACCAAACTGTGGTTATCACTAACATTTAAAGTAATGTCGCCAGTAAGTTTTACCTCCCATTCTTCGCAGCCTTTATGTTTATGAAATTTAGTAACTTCTTTTAACTCTATCGTACCATCAGGTGCTATAGCAGGAACAGTCATTCCTTTAGGCACAGAGTATATCTCTTTATTAGCTTTTCTTTCTATGAGATCTCCGTGAGGTATATCTGCAATATTGGTAGTAATACACAGTTTTGTTTTTACAATACTGTCGCCATTATCAATATTATACTCGCCAGGGGCACTTAGCCAAATATCGCCTATCATGGAATCCCCATCAAAATCAGCATTAAAGCCATGGATTACTAGGGGGTTAAGCATGATAGCCTGCCCTGGGACAACTCGACCCCACTGCGACATAAAATTAAACTTATGTAAAGAGGGGTGTCGGTTAACCATTACGGGACGTTCTTTCATTACTTCGTCGAGCTGGTGACGCGCTACTGGTGTTCTATCTTTTATGGCCTCCAAAGCTTTAATGGGTGTGTACCCATTTTGCACCATTTTTCTAGTTATGAATGGTTTCATGATCTTGAAAGCCATGTCTTCTGGAACGCCTACATGATCTAACGGCAAGTTGGGGTCTACTGTAATAGTAGAACCACCACTTATGTCCTGTTTTTTCCGCATCATCTTCTGTTGTATTACACCTAACTTACCTCCTGATTTAGGGGCTAGCTGACGTAAGATACCTTTCTCAGATGCACGCTGTTTTAGCTGGAAAGATACAGGGTCTGTTGTACCAAACACTGCACCTGCGTGCTTGTATAGTTGCTCAATACGTGTACCTACTGTTTCGTCATCGTAAAAATCTAGAGCTTTTAAATTCTTCAATCCGTCGCTTTCTAATTTTAGAGACTGATAAAGCTCGTTTATAGGTGGATTTTGTACTGTACCAGTTGGCAAAATAGTCATCTGCCTGAATTTAGGAGGCAGAATAGGGAAAGCGTTTAGTACATACAACTCAGAAGGTTTTTTCCCTAATACTTTAATGTTAGATAAGAAGCGTATTTTTGTATTAGTATTATTTAAATCCCCCCATTCTTTATCTAAACCCTGTTGTTTTCCTTGTGCTCTTAATTCTTTTAACTGCTTATCTATATTTATAGCATCAAGCATAGTAGCAATAGCCTTCCCTCCAAAAAGAACACCATCTTTAGATATAGTGCCATCCTCCGATACTTTAGTTTTTCCTTTTAGAATCGCATTGAAAACTTTTGTTGTGATACCCAATGTTTTTGTGATTGCTCTTTCAAAAATCGGATTAGGTATAGGCTCAGCTAAAGAGATGTGTGTCCATTTTGTTCCCGCATCACCTCCAGTTAGCGCAGGGTCATAAAAACCGCCCACCTCTGGTTTCATATCGCGTGAACGCATAAATTTAGCTTCACGGATCTCTCCGTTGCTCTGCTTAAGAATATCTTCTGTGGTAGAAGGCGTGAGTGCTAATGAATCCTTTGTCTTAAAAGTGTTTAAACCTAAAGCTTGCAAAGAAGATAAAAAGTTATCTTGCATAGCAGGGACTTTTGGATTAGGTAGCGGCATTCCGGAATGCATAGCTCTCCAAAACTCATCGTTTTTTGTACCTTTTATATTCGCCATCTCGGCGAGATTCTTTCTTGCTCCGCCTGCCAATAAACTATAAAAGGAGAGGCCATCAATAGCCCTAGTTCCATTTGTTTCAGTCTTCTTTGGCTGCTCGTATTGAACATCGTAATAACCGGTCTCACCTGCTTTAATCTTCTTTCTTACACTATGCTTGAGTTTATTAAAATAAAGCTGACCAACATGAACATTCGTCATGGTTTTTCCTGTTTCTGGGTCAGTTACCGTTTCTTCGTCGTGAATCCCTGAACGGGCTTGTTCTTGCTTAGCTATATTTACATGCCCCCTCTCGTCGAACTGCTTTAAAGCGTATATCTTCCCCTCTTTTTTTGCTATTTTACCCAAGGAACTTTCTATCATCTGGGATGGATTCATTCGACTTGGTATGCCATGCGGATTGAAGAGAACTTCTAAGGGACTCCCATCCGCGCCCACTGGCATCTGGGCATCAGCTACAATCTTAGTGATAATCCCTTTACCGCCATAGCGTGTAGCCATTTTATCCCCCTCTACAGCGGGTTCTTCTGTTTTAACAAAAACTTTATTATGTTTATTGTCTTGATAAACCCGTGTAACAACCCCAGGTACATTTTTGTTATAAATAGGGCTTATATCGCGAGGAGCTAGTAATTGAGATATTTTTTTATTTAGAGTAGATATAGCGGCTTGTGCTGGTGTTAACTCGCGTTTTTCATAAGCTAATATAAGCGGAATACCATATTCAACTATAGTGCCTTCTTTAATTAAACCATTATCATCGTAGTTTGCGAGATTCGTTATTGAAGCCGACCCTGGGAAGAGTGAAACATATGAACCTTTTCCTATTACAACATCTTTTCCTTTTTCAACTTCGAATTCTAGTAAATGTAGGGATGTTAGCTTCTTTGCCGCTCCCTCACTGACCACGAACCCATCTTCGAAATTATAACCTTTATAGGCTAAGAACCCTGTTTTAAGATTAGTACCTAAAGCCAGTTTCCCGTCTTTAGAAAAAACTGAATCAGCTAAGCGTTGCCCTTTCTTTACACTATCTCCTGCTTTTACTATTACATTTGTATCCATAAACGATTCAGTATTAAGCGGAAAATCAGAAGGATATTCATGATCTAACAAAGTCCCGTTAAGACTTTTTAGGACTATCTTGTCTTGCCTCACTGCTTGAATAGTACCTGATTCGATAGCAATAATATTACCTTGCATATCTACGCTAGGGAAATCTCTACTCCCTTTATTGCTATGCGTCTGCTCATACTGTGTAGTTACTAAAGGCGCCTCTCTATATTTAAGAGGTAATGATTGCGTATATTGTTTATTCCCTACATTAGCTCTTACCCCATAGGTTGAACCGAGCATGGGGATCATATTAGATACTTTACTAAATAGGCTCTCTGGTTTCATAAAATATTTAGCAGTGGACGCTTTTATCTGCTGAGCAATCCCGTTCTTGAATCCGCTAATACTTCCTTTATTTGCAGGATCACCTATACCAATTACTGTATTGGCAAAAGCATAAGAGGAGATGGTCGTAGCTTTGTTCGCTCTATCAACTACTTTTATATGAGGAACACCACCTTTTATGGCCGAGCCTACTGTCCTATGAAGCACCACACCGATTTTATCGGCTGATTCAGGGGAGGCTAGTGGATCAGCGATGCCATGTAGCGTTGGTTGTAATGTGCGCATATCATCACTTACAGCTCGCGCTTGACTAATCCCGCCTGGTCCGAATACGGTTAATGCGTCTTCGCCTGAAATCCAGTCAAGCGGGTTAGTTTGGTCTGTGTACTCTTTTAGAGAGCTACTAGAAAAAAGATCATAAATAGGCTTTTCAAATTTACTAGCTGAAAGAATGCTTTTTAAATCTTTTTTACCCCCTCTTCTTCGTACTCTAGTAACAAACTTAGAAGTAGCTGCAGTGATAGATTCTACTATATTATCTTCTGGTGTTAGATATTCTCTAAAGTAAGAAGCATTAACATCGTCTGGTTTTTGAATACCCGCTGCAGTTTTTCTTAGCTTAGCAGTTAAAGCCAACCAGAAAGAAGGTGAAACTTTATCATATCCTTTGCCTAACGTAATTTCATTAGAGCCTCCCTCAAAAGAGATACCTGTGAATTTCTCACGTATATCTTCCGAGGCTTCAACGAAGGATGAATAGGTTTTTCCTGTTAATCGTTTAGCTATTTTTTTAAGCTCACTATTTAAATTATCTGTATAGTTAACTCTAAAAAGCTTATCTCCCATCGCCGTTTTAAGTTGGCTATCAGAGACATTAAAGGCTTTTATTAGCGCAAATAAACTAAACTTAGAATCTTTTATTTTAAATAGGAATTTACCTGTCTCTGGTACTAACTCAACAGCTACTCTCTGATCAAACTGTGAATTACCCGCTGCCATATTGAAGGAAGCGCCGTAAGCGCCTGCTTGATTTTGGGAGACGTAAACACCTGGCTTTCTACGATATTGATTTTTTATGACAATCTCATTTCCATTCCATATATAAGTCCCGCGATTTGTTTTTATGGGTAATTTAAAAAGCCGTTTAGTAACCTTCTCTTCTTTATTATTAATAGTATCTTTTAATATAAAACGACCTTTTATAGCGCTCCCATGGGTTTGTCCTGCTAGACGCGCTTTTAGTTCAGCTTTAAGGGACCTGTCTGGATCATCAATAATTATATTGGTTAGTGTTAGTGTTCTTCCTGTGCCTACTGGAATACCTTTTATTGAAGAGGTTAAGGCCTTTTCAATTGATGTTTTAAACGTATTAATTCTATCAGTCATAAATAAAACCTAGTAAAGGTATTCTAGCAAAAAGTAGTAAAAAGACTAAATCATCTAAATAACGCCGAAAGAGCAGGTATAAAAAACTCGTACTACTTTAGATATGGTTTCCATATCACTAAATTTACCATAGTGTAAAAATAAACATAGTTTGCAATAGTAAGGACTATTGAAACTATTAAAGGTTCGCTTCTCTAAAAAATAGAAGGTGTTACACTTTCCGGTAATGTAAAGGTACTTTGAGCAGACCCAAAAAGGCAAAAACTCAATAAGCCTAATAAGTAGAGAAGAATAATTCATAAAACAGAAAAGGTTTCCTTTTCATAAGATAAGCCAGCTTGGATGTAATCAAACACATCAGCAGCCTTGCTCGCCGGCAGCCTCATGTAAGCTAGCGGCGCCAACTTACAGTAGGCTGCCGGCGAGCAAGGCTGCTGAAGAGGTAAAGTGAATTAAAAAAATGTTAACTTAGTTAAGGGTTCCTTAACAATGTACTGTAATAGCAGTAGAAAAAAATAAACACTCTTACAGGCGTCACAGCGATCCGAAATTCCCAGGTAATTCTTACCCTGGAGATTTCGGATCGAGTTTCGCCGGCAGAGGTTTAATAAAGACATTTACTTCATAAAACAGAGGTGGTTTCCACCTCAACGTGACCAGTAAGGACACGTGCTCAAACGAAAGCCGGGAATAGGCGGAGCCCGTGTAACTATGCGCTACGCTTATGTCACAGGGCCACCGCCTCCCGTTCTTAGATAAAGTGAAGTTTACTTTCCATATATCCATTCAATAAATTTACTGTTCTCTTTTAAGAGGGCAAAAAAACATTGGGATAGGGCATACACTGCACGATGAGATAGGTTTAGATCTAAAAAATCATCGATGCAGTGGATTGCTTCATGTAATATAACTATTTTTTTGTGATCATCCGCAAGGGAGGATTCGACTCTTATCTCTAGTTTTTTAGAATCATACTCCCCCCATGTATTAGGTTCTAAATTATTCTTTTCTTTCGTAGAGCAGACAACGATAGGGATATCTACGCCTAAAATTCGTATGCTCTTTATTTTTTTCATATCGTGCCGTAAATCTTATTCCCCTCAATACGGAACGGATAGGGGGTATTAATATGACTCCCTGTATTCATTAATAATAAGGTGCCACCATGCTGCCAGTTACATGTACCTCCTTTATCATATTCTGGATCTAATTCGCAGAGGCAGGGATTCTCAACGCCTACCATTGTTTGCCCTGTACCATATCGTTTATAAATAACAGCGGATCTATGTATGTGTCCTATTATGCAGGACTTCATAAAGTGATTCATCCAAGCCGTGGCTGTATATCCAGCGTTTCTAGAACAGCGTCCATCCCCATGGTAAAAAATCATACCATTTAAACAAAACTTATCTTTCTCCCACTTTATCCCCATCTTCTTAAGCTCTAAAACTTTAGGAAGGCGCAAAATGCCTAACTCCCCAAACTCAGGGGCTCGATCCGTTACATACCTGTCCCAGCGATCTTCATGATTTCCTTTTGTATAGATGATATCTGTTTTTGGGAACCTATCTCTTACGTCAGCAAGGAAATCTTTTGTCTGCTCTAACTCATCATTTAAACTAGCTCGGCGGTGTAGCGATTTACCATAGCGACTTACTGCAAGAAAATCTGCTATATCTCCTAACAAGACTAGTTTATCCAGATTAGAATTTTCTAAATACTCTAAAGCCATCTTGGTTGCTTTTTTATCTTGGAAGGGGACATGGATATCGCTAAGGACACCGACTCTTAATTCTGGTTTTTTTGACATATAATTTAGTTATTAAAAATGTAACTCTTCAAGGTATAATATTTTATGACACATAAAATTGAAACACCGAAAGTGTATGAAGACCCCAATACCGACTTTCTAATGATTGGTTTTAAAATTATTAATAACCCAAATGAAGAGAAACGCATGGTCGGCTTAGGCTTACTACGTAACACAAAAGAAACTATGAATCCTCATTATATGAGCTTAGACTCGATTAAGCAAGCGCGTCGTTCTACGGTGCGCGCCGCACTAGAATTGAATAGAGCACAGATGCAAATCATTGTGTATCGAGCACAGCAGATTTTAAAACTCTATAATGAGTATGAAATATGCTTATTAGACGAGGAAATAGATCCAAATCTAATAGCCATATCCGAGAGCGGCGTAGCTGACTTTAACTAAAAAATGAAAGCATATTTTCGTTATGATATATCCTAACCTATAATATAAATAGGTTAGGACTTTTTATTTTGTTAAATTCAATTGTATCATTAATTCAGGAAACGGCACCAGATGTCCCCTTGTGGGTTTTTGGTTTAGAAGTGCTCGGTTCTGTGATAGTAACAGTCATGGGTTTATGGCAAGTGACGTCACGGACTGTAAACAAAGCTATTAGAGAATGTCAGCAGGCTAATAAAGCTACTATAGACAAGTTAACAGAAATAATAGAAGAACTAAGCATTACAGCTAAACGACAAGAGAGGCTTCTTGAGCAAATTAAAGAAAGAGAAGATCGTGTTGAAGTAGGGGTAAACAGAATTGTAGGAAGTCGTCCGTGTGCTTTTAATGATATATCCGCAGCGAAAGCTTTAACGGATACAATAGCTGAGGATGTTGTATCCAAAATAGACAAAAAATGAAAAACTTCCTACTTATAACTATATTAGCGTTCACTTCATGTTCCACGCTGCTGAGAACTGGTGGAGCGCTCGTTGGAGGAGGTGCAGGCGCTCTTGCGGGTCCTCCTGGAATAGCTGTTGGGGTTGGGGCGGGGATAGCGGCGGTTGACCTCTATCTTCAGGAGGATGAGATACAAGAGAAGGAAGAGCAAATAAAAGCCTTGACTATGGGTGATATCCATTCGGTAGTGAATACTGCTGAGAAAGGGATCATAGGACAGATTTATGATTTAGGTATCTTGGTAATAATAGGCATATCCCTATTCTTCTTGGGTTCTTTCCTATACACGCTTAAACGCCGAAATAAAGGCGAAGCCTTCTATTCAAGGATTAAAAAGTTAGAAGCTTACATAGATGGAAGCCTAAAAAAGCTTTAATTCTTTTTTTGACTCTATAGGGAGCATGTATAATGTACCCATGTCAACTTTCAAAAATACTGTAAAAGATCTAGGTGTTAAAAACGCCCCCTTCATTACTGGACTTGTTTTAGGATATGTCCTAGGTGTAGTTTTCGGACTCCCTTTCTTTGGCTCGTTATAAAATGTTTTGAGTAAAATACTCTTAAAATTATATGATAAAATAGACGGCTGGGTCACTAATAATGGTGACCTGGCTTGTGTCCTTTTAATAACGTTATATATGGTAGTCCTGAATGCTTAACTCTGTTATACTTAATGGATGCATTCAAGCGCCTTCTTAACTGAATTAAATTTATCTGCGGATCCATGGTCACCCTCTAATGATAGTGTGACTACTATGTATACTCTAATGGAGCTTAGCTCTCCTAAGTCTATTTTATTCTTAGGAGCGTCTAATGCTTCCATTATAGGATCAATGTATGCTTACCAGAACTATGCCAAAGTTCATATTGTAGAAGAACATGAAGCTATTCTACAACATGTTCAAAAAAAAGCTGGAGTATACAAGGAGGGAGTCACCACTGAGATCGTCTCCACGATAGAAGAAAAGGTGCAGTTAGAGGCTAAGTTCAAACAACCCTTACATGCTGATCTTGATGTTGCTGAGGAATACCGCAATAAACATGACATGCTCTTATCTAAACCCTGGGAGGGGGAGCGTGTTACCTCGCGCTATAAAAAGGTAACAGGTAAGTATGATTTTGTCGTAGTTGATGGACCGCGTAAAAGTGGACTTGGTAGAGCCCTCCCTTTAATGGAAGACATCTTGGAGGAAAAATGCTTAATACTATGGATGAACGGGATGCACGATCTAGTTATAGAAGCTATAAAGTACTTTGATCATGACGCTAGGTACTATGATAATTCTCTATCTAGCTTCCATCTAGATACAAGAGATGGACTAGTGATTACACGAATTCTTGATGAGGAGATTATTTAAATGAAATGGTACGAAGAAGAAGCAGACAAGTACGATAAAGTATGGGATAGAGGGTACGCTGGAACTCCTTCCAACTCTTTAGATGTATTTAATCTAGATAGAAATTTAAAGGTATTAGATATAGGCTGTGGCTGCGGTGAGTTTTCACATCGGTTTACTGACTACACCGGTATTGATATTTCTAAAAGCGCTATAGAACTAGCTAAGAGAAGAAGGAAAGACGCGACCTTCCATATAGGAGGCTTTCATTCTTTAAATTTATTTAAAGACGATAAGTTTGAATTAGTGATATCAGTAGATGTACTAGAGCATCTTCCTCCAGAAGTAGTAGAAGAATGTCTATTAAACACCTCTAAACTATCGTCTAAGCTATTCTCTTTTTAACATTAGTACGAGACCTTCTGGTATATTAGATCTAGAAGGAGGAAACCTACACCTTACAGTATGGCAACCAAAGGAATGGAAAACCATCTTGTCTAAATACTTTCATATAATCAAAGAAGTAATAGGTCATGACACGTACAAGGTACTACTTAGTAATATAGATAGATAGTACAGGATCCATACTTAAGTTAAAAGATTCTTCTGTATGTTCTACTGGACTGCCCCCATGAGGATCAATTGAACTCCACATGTAAATCTTATCATCCGTTAAATCTCTAGCGAGCTGTATCAACCCATTTGGAGTATACTCTCTAATATGAAATTTATTGGAACATCTAGATACGTTATAATTAGGTGTAGTAAGAACAACTCCATCTTTACTTAGATTATATAGAGACTCTAGAAATTTAGTATCCTCATAAACATGCTCGATCACATCAAAGCATGTTACGACATCAAACACTTCTTCTATCTTTTCAATTGAACAAGCAAAATCAACATCTAACCCTGGCCCTATATCCTGTAGCATTACTTGATTACCACCAGTCTCCAACCTCTTTTTAGAAAGCCCTAGCCCAGCCCCAACATCTAAAATAGATTTAGATTTGAAATAGGATCCAAAAAAGGATTGCCACCCTTGTTGATAGTCCTCTCTTCCCTGCTCTCCAGAGATCTCTCCTAGATCCATAAAATTAGGATTATCTCCACACATTTGTAATATTAAACTTTCTTCCTGAATAGAAGAGTGAGTTATATGAGAAGTGTCCTCTGCAGAGTAATAATGAAGATTACTATTCTTAAAGAAGTCAAACCCAAATAGGTTATCTTTATCAATCGTACCTATTACTTTGTATAGCCAAAAAAGAAAAGAACATCCACTGCTAGGCTTGTCTACGTAAGTCAATAATTCTTTGTAAATACCCATAGGCATATACAATACGTCAGAATCTTCATCGACTAGTTTAAAGTTCGAATCTGCGAAATGAGGTTGAATCTCTAAAAGTTCAGGATCATCTAATGGAAATGGACATATAACAGAAAACTTACCAAGAGGATGAATGATATATGACCACATTGAGGTAACCCAAACAGATGTTTTTTTTCCTGAATATTTCTCAAATTTCCCTATATAAAAATTATTGAAACGAAAAACTAAGTCAGCTGAGTCAATCAAATACCCTAGCTCATTAACTAAGACACTAGGACCATTCCCTACTATAGCTACTGTCTTACCTTCTACTAATTCTTTTAAACTGTTAGTTGTAATCATTAATATCCATCCATTCTTTAGGAAACTCTCTTCTTATATCTCCTGGCCCAAATCCAGGAGAATTTTCAGGTATACTTAATGCGTAATCTGAAATTATAACATTATGCCCCCAGCAATTCCACTTCTTGCATCCAGGGAAAAAGTGCTCCTGTTTCTCAGGCGTTAGAGCTTTTAAGTGTGTTATTAAACCTATATCTACAGCGTAATGCAGGATGGCGCCTCGTTGCCTACACCTATGAAGATAGTCATCGTCTTCATAACCCCATCCTACTAGCTCTTCGTTAAAACTTAAATGAGAGAAGAGCGCTTTAGGCACAACCATATTACCTGTATGCGCCCCTGTAGTATAGGAGCCTATTCTGGGAAACAGGATACGCTCATCTAAATAAGGCTTGATACCCTCACCTACTTCTGGTGATATAAGAATATCAGCATCTGCAAACCAAATGTAATTCATCTCCTTTAACACCTCGGCTCCTAGGTTGTTGGCAAGAGATCTAGAATACACATCACTAGTCTGGTGAAAGACGTAGTAATCCTCTTTAGCTTCTTTATAGCGCTGTATGTTATTTTGCTCTACTACGCAGACAATAAAACCTGCTTCCTTAAATGCGGAGACGCATTTATAGATAGAAGCTCTATTGCGTACGCCTATTACTATACCTACGTGCATTTAATAAGTATAAGAACCACTGCGTGAAATACAAGCAAAAAGAGGGTATTAAACTATACAACCTTTATGGGATGCTACTTTTTATTGCGTCCTAATTTAGAATAAATTTTAAAATGCAAATAAGTGATAAAACTTTTTACTCTATAGTAGACTTCGCTGAGAGAAGTGTACGAAATCAAACAGCTCCGTCTAGGGAAGGGGTCTGGGGGATACTAACACGTCTTATAGGAGCATGGGGATTATATATCCCTATCCTAGAAAGAATCTTAGTAGCGCCTGTGGGTACCTTGGAAGAAGAGGCTTGGGTGTACTATCATGAGGTGGGACACTGGGCGCTAGTTAGGAAGGGTATTTTCTGTGAAGATGAAAAGGAGGAAGAACAAATCTGTAATGATATTGCCTTCATTCTTATGAATAGAATAGCTGACGAAACTTACAAACTAGTTTAACGCCTACCTTTACTTTCTGCTTTACCAAAATACTGCTTATAAACAGTTATTGAAATAGTTACAGAAGAATCGAATGGTTCAGTAATACCATCATGTCTAAACCTGATATATTTAGCATTATAGTCGCTATATCCTAGCGTAGGGAACTCCGCGCTTGAAAAAGCTGGATGCTGAATAGCGCCCCCTTCTGGCGCTTCGGACCACAAAATACCATCCATTGAAAACTGTACAGCTAGCACAGCATCTTCAGTCCATGCAATGAAATCTCCAGCGGCATCAATAGCTGAAGGCAAGAAAACCAGACGATCACATTCCCCCACATGTAAAGCAGGTGTTACATTAGCAGAGAGAGAAGATGCTAAATCTGTTACTGCACTGTAGGTAAGAGTACTATAATCGCCAAGGTTATTATATTCAGTTGTCCATGTAGCTGTCATAAACTAATTGTAACTAAATTTCCAAAATAAACTAATGCGTACTCAAAATTTTATACGTCCACTCACAAGAGGTGTCATATACCTCGTTCAAAATAAAGAACAGATAAAAAAACTTAATAAAAAGACCCTAAGATGGCTCACTAAAGTTATAATATGTCAGCGCTCTTATGCAGACAATAAAAATAACTACAAAAAGACCAAAGGGTAAGAAGAATAATAATATATTGGCTCGTGGTAGAAATGGAAAACCTGTTTTCATTCCTAATGCTAAAGCTAAGAAAGACGAAAAAGATATAGCTCTTCTGCTTATAGAAGAAGCTAAAAAAGTCGGATGGGATATACCAATAACATCCTATGTTGAACTAGACGTCGAATATGACGCTCTTCTAGATACCGTAACTATTATAGTTACTAGGTTAGATGAGGAACCCCCTAAAACAAAATGGGGTGGAAGGTACGACATCCAGAATATAATAGATACAGTCGCTGATGCTTTAGAAGTACGTAAATCGCATGATGGAATCATCTGTAATGATAATAGAATCTCTAGAGTTCAAGCAGTAAGAGCACCCTTACTTAAAAAGCAACCTAAATTAAAATGACTAAAGTAAATTTAAAAACTAAATCCTTCCGTTACCGTGCGGAAGGTAAAGAACAAAACTATACTGTTCTAACTACTAACCGGAATCAAACACGCTTACGCGGTTTTGATATAAGTGATTTAACCCCTGAACAAGTAAATGAGGTGCAATCAGCCTGGAAAAAAGTGTCCTACAGAGATATGACGCTAAGTAAAAAAGAGGCTTCTACAATAGCACGTTGTGTCTACGCTTCTTTTAAAACTTTCCAGCTTGAAAAAGTGCGCTACTTCCATAAGAAATGTCTAGTACACTAATACAAAATAGAAAAGAAGCTATACGCTCATTTATTAAGATTGTGGGAATACCAGTCACAGTCAATGAATGTATCGTGTATTTAAACCAAGTAACACAGTATGGTTATGTATCAACTAACCAAAACTCAGCAGTAGCCTCTATGTCCACCCTCCTCAAAGAGATGACAGGTATAAAGCGCTATAAAAGAGAAGGAGCACGTGATATTGTTTGGTACTTTGAAGATTACCTTAGTGCAGAGAATACTCTAGAGGGAAACCCTATTAGATTATTCTTATATACACATAGGCGCTATCTTGAAGGACACACCCCTGTTGCCCTGTTAAGAGTATTGAGCGTAAAGGGTTCTGAAAGCAGTAAGTACCTCCTTAAACTTGCATCACGTAAGGATAGATTAGCTATGATTCGTGGTGATCTAGCGCGAGTTAAGCTAGGACTAGAGAAACAAGAGGAACAGGTTTTAGTGTCCGGGGTCGTTCCAGGCTAAAAACTAAACCCATTATAAGACCTCTAATTATTGCTAATTAGAGGTCTTTTTTTCTTAAAACACACTAAAAAATAAGTACTTTTATAGGTATAAATAAGTATCAGATAATTTCATCTGACAACACTTGTACTTATAGGAGGTACAAAAAATGGATACAAACACAACAATGGCCGTAACGGATAGTCTCACGGATAGTCTCGTGCCAGAAAATGGTAAGGGTATTGCACTCCTCATAACAGGGGGGGTGATGGCGGTGCTGGCTGGCGTACTCATCGGCCGTCGGTGCTATAGCAAAAAGGGCGAGAAGGGCGCTCCTACACCTCCAAAGCCTTCAGAGAGGGTAACCGCCGATGACTCCGCCGGGGTCCCGGCACAAGAGGCTGATAGTGAAGTTATCGCTGGTGAAGAGGTTAACTAAGATGATAGGAGATATGCTACATGCATATCTCCTATTTTTTTACCGAAATTTTCTGTTGCAATTTGTATTTAGTATGCTATTTTGGGTTGAGGTGGTGGCTTCATGGGTCACCTGGAATATGAATAAAATGAATATTTAACCCTACTACGGCGTTAGCAAAATTTAGCTTTAGCGGTATTTTGCAGAACGACGTCGCCCCTGCGAGGAGTTACACGCTTGTGCAAATAAAGCTTTTCATGGTATAAATATATAGATGGAAAAGGACCTAAAAGATGAAATTCGTGATGAACTCCGTAGAGAAAATAGCGGCGAATATGTAAAGAAGCGTTAAATAACTTTAGTAACTATTGAAAATAAATGTAATATTAAATCTTTATTATCTATATTTTTTATTTCTTCTATCACCTTTCTATCTTTTTGATTAACATGCTCTAAGTACTCTTCGCGTTCAGCAGGGAGCTTAAACGTCCTATAATCAATCTTGTTATATTCTTTTTTTGGAATAGGAGTTTTCTTGATGGTAGTCCTACTCTCCTCCATAGACTTATGAGCACTCTCACGTAGCATGTCTTCAACATCTATCGTTGTGCCTTTCTCATCTAAATCCTTGGCTATTTTCTCGTCTTCTTCTGTACGAGAAACTAAAAAGGCTTGCTCTAAATTTTTCATACTTGTGAATTAGGCCCACTCGAAGGTTTCTGATCTGGAATATTATTTGCTTGTTGGGAAGGAGAAGACTTACCCATATGCTTATTAACTGCTGCGTAAATATTAGGAGCCTGCTGTTGCATCATTTGTGAATAAAATTGCTGAGCATCAGGGGGGGATTGTTGCATCATATTTCCTATAAAACCAACCATATCTTCAGTTGTTGTCATGCTTAAATCCATCGAGCCATCAGTAGGGACTTCAACGTTATAAAGCATGGGCTGACCCAACTCCTCGCTATTCATCTTCTGCTGCTTATCCATAGCCTTTTTCATTTCTTCATATATCCGATCAGCCTCTTTCGCTGAATCAAACCCTAATTCGTCTAAAACAGTTTCAGAGGACATTTTACCCATTTGCATTAAACGCAGCATCAAATCTTTTTGTTGCACATCGTCAGCAGTGCGTAGATTAGTAAACTTAACCTCAAAAGATGGCGTATCACATACTTTCACTGCAGAAGGGAGTAGGAAGCCATTTATGAATTCAAGAAGCATATTTCGTAGATTAATGAAATCATTCTCAAGCATACGTAACGCTATAGAACTCGAGCTAAAAGTGGTGCCTCCTATCAAGAACTCTTTTGGTACACCCATTCCCATAGCAATTTCTTCGTTCATATGGCTAAGAGCCGCTGTAGGGTCCAAACTTCTATGCTGTCCACCTATATAGTCCACGCCGGTAGGAACAGGCATTAAGGGTATATGGTTAGGGTCTTTGCGCCATTGTCTTAATTGCCCTTCCATATTTTTACTCCAGTTAGACATATCTAAATGTTGATAAATATTTGATTGACCAGAATCGCGAGGATAGACAATCATCAGGGGGTTGATATGCTGAATGGCGAGTGCTTCAGCCGCTTTCTTGATAACCTGACTATGAAATAGTTCCCTAAGAACACCTTGAATTAGAGGATGACCCCATCCAGTCATTGAGTCGGCATTGATCCGACAAAAATGGTAAATAGACTCTTCATTTAAAACAATATCTTTATTATATATAGCCGCTTCAACGAAAATTTTAGGGCTTGTTTCAATTAAAAAACAATCACCAGCTAGTATTTTTTTACGCATACTCGCTGGCATAACAAATCTATATTCGCATTTACCAGATACCTGATTCTTCTCAATACGGAGGTTTAACGGGTGCAGTAAAACAATACGTGTTTCATCTAAATTCTTTACTGGCTTGTCTATACAAGATATATGTGCATTCTGCACTTTACATCTGGGACATTTAGCTATTGCCATATCCTGCTTACGTCCCTTGCGCTTCATCCTAAAGAGCTGCCCCTTCTCCTTAAACTTTATCCTAGCTTGTTCTGCTTCTTTATATGTAAACTTAGTTTTACATTCTTGACACTCATAGTAGCGTTGATAGGGTGAAACAATTGTTGCGAAAGCATTACCAAAAGCAAAATACTGCATCGCAATATTCTGACAGACATCCCTAACCTTTAATACTTTTAAAACATCTTCTGCTTTATCTTGCTTAGCCTCGTCTTCCAATAATGGTATTAGTTTAGTTATAGGATAAGAAGACATTCTTCTAATAGCTTGCTGGATAATAGGGCTATTGTCTAGGTAATATTGACACCATCTAAACAAGTCTCTTTGTGTACTCGGCAAGTACTTTTTCGACATATCGTTGTATGGCGAAGCATAGGCCGAGTTGTTTCCACCAAAAGTAAGATCGTTTGCTTTATATGACATAATTTATAATAAAGAGATATATCTAGCTACTTGTATATCTACCATTGAGTGTGTTAAAGCAGCTATGGATGCGCTAAGAGATATTGTGTTTTCATTGTGTGTATTTAAAATAGTGTTAACTTTTTCATGTACAGCATTAGTCAATTCTCGTGACGTACCTAACGTAAATAGATGCTGTTGAATATCATTAGGGAAAACATTACCACAATAAAGGTAATTATCGGCAAACATTCTAGCAGCTATATAACGATCTACTTCATCGCTCAATTCTCCTTCAGGGTCTATGCTCGTCATTAGTTTGTATAACTCAGCCATCTCCTCTACTGAGACATGTTGGATAAAACCTGGATGAACTGGTTGTCCACTGATAGCTAAAGCAGCCTTTTCAAATGCCAGATAGCTGTTCCACGTAACTCCCGCCCCCGCAACTCGCGTAGCTTGAATCGCTTCCCAAACAGTATCGGGCAAATTCTCTATTTGAAAGTCATCCTTTATAACAACCCTTAATGTCTCTGGCTCCCACTTTAGAAAACTATCACCATACTTTTTCAGTAAAGTAGTATATATGGATTGCGGAGCAAGCTTATCTACGTCAATAACCTCTTCGATCTCTTCTTTATCCGAAACTACTTCACTTACTTCTCCAAGAGATATACTATCCCCGTAATAGGTTGTCTCAAAAATAGTGGCACTTTCTACTGCACCAATATCTGGCAAGGACCCAATAATTTCTTTTCCATCTCCTACTAAAACTTCTTTTACTTCTTCAGAAGGTGTAGCAAGGTTTTTGTCGGGGTCGGAACCCCACTTCATAGGTTGTACGAAAGCTGGCATTATTCATTGGATGTTAACAAATCGGCTACTATTTTGGAAATCTCTTCAGGTAATGCTGACAAAACCTTTGTTGGAGACGTACTAATTTTCTCAATCAATTCTGTGTTAAAATGCCCTTCTAATTTTTTAATGTTATCTAAAACAAACTCGTCCAGTACGTCGGCAGACGCCTCTTTCTTTATTAAAGCCTTTGGCCATTTGTGAGGGTTATAAAGAGCAGTTTTGTTTATATCAACACTAGCTAAACTACAAACATGCCTAGCTATTTCATATAGCTCCTTTGCGGGCAAGGGTACCCCATCAGTAGCTATTTTCTGAATGCTTTGTACAAGTGCATCTTTTTTTGTACAGATTTCATTCTCTTTTAATATATAAGAAAGCTCATATGCAGCTTGTTTTACAAAGGAGTCTTCTACACCAAAATCTAAATTTTCCTCGCTTGCAATATTAGATATACTTTGAATAATAGAAGAAGCATCTTTTGCTATCTTAATAGGCTCATAATCTGCTAGAGCTTTTCTATAAGGAACCATTCGATTAGTTATACTAGAATCGCTGTACATAGCCACTTTCTCAGTAGGGGCTAATGCATATTTAGAGCAAGCAGCATCCAAAAAAGTTGCGGCGGTCCTCCTATGTAAAGGCATTAAACGACTAGCATACTTCTCGAAAGACTCTATGGAATTCTCCACATCTTCTTTAGAAGCAAGGGGGTACTTTCTTCCTATCTTACCTTCATAGTCTTCTAATACTAGAGCATAGTCAGCTATAGCAAAAGGGGAACTACTAATTTTAGTAATTCCAGGGTTCTCGTCAACCCAATCAAGTATTCTTCCAGATAATTTAAACATTATATTCCTTATATTGTTTGAAAAGCTTATTAACGCTGCGAGGCTTAATTAACTTAGACAAGGTTATTTTACTCTTATCTATAGTAATACGCCAATCTTCGTTACATTCTCTTGTTTTTAAACACTGGGGGTATCCATCACAAGTTAGTACAGCATTATGTTCCTTCCATGCACATTGTTTAATTCCTGGACAGTTTCCAGGTGTCCCCGTTATGGGCTCTAAACGAAGGGTTCCCTCTAACCCTTTCTTGCTCGTATGTATTTGTATATAGTCTACAAAGAGTTCTGCTATCTCCCATGCAAACACTTGTATATTACATTTGGGACAGTACTGTCCTTTAATGTATTCCTCGTGTTTTTTTGTATCGTAAGAATATACTTTGTCGTTTACTATCTTTATTTTAAAAAGATACTGATATAGAACATTTAAATGTGTTCCACAGTGTGGACAAGGTTGATCTGACATCCCCTTAAAAACTTCAGAACCTTCACTGATATCTTTACGCAGGGGAGCCTCATAAACCTCGATAAGTTCCGTAGTTTTATCTGCATACACAACAAGCAAAAAGCCTGGCTTAGTAGGCTTAATGCTTACAATTTTCTTTTTATTTTTAGACACTTTTTAGCGCGTGAAACTTAAAACGCGGAGGTTACTAGGTATAAAATAATAAGGCATTTCGCTAAAAATTCAAAACATAGTCATGGAAATAAAAACATACAACAAGGCAGATAGTCCACGAGCAGGCTTAGTTGCTCTCTACTATGGAGAACCAGGTACTGGTAAAACTTTTAACGCACTCTCATATCCTGGACCTATGTTAGTCATAGATACAGAAACCAGATGTGAGTTAGTATTGCGGCAACAAGAGGAGGACAAAGAGGTATATATAGCACCGGCACAGTCACTGGCAGATATAAGAGAGTCATTAAATTTCTTTTACCAAAAAACAAAAGACATCGAACGCGGCTCTAGTATTATCTCGCCCGCAACTGTAGTGATTGATTCCGCCACGCTATTATTACAAATGGCACAAGAAGAATACTTGAAGACATCCGGCGCACAAAAGATATATCCACAATTTATGTGGGGGGAAGTTTATGCTCTACTGGATGAACTAATCATGAAAATGCGTAATTTTGGTTGCAATATTGTTTTCACGGGACAATTAAAAGATGAATATACTGGAGAAGGTAAGACCGGTAGAAAGATTTTGGATGTATATAAGCGAATACCTTTTTGGTGTGATCTTATTATTGAGTGCACCTCAAACAGGGAGGATAAGTCACGCTCATTAACGGTAATAAAAAACGGGTATAGTGAGCACCAGTATTTTAAAATCCCTGCGGGCTTAGAAGGTATCGACGCTTTAATAAATTTAAACCAGTGCTAAAGATAGCTCTTTTCACAAGGGAGGATGTATTTATATTTGCTGAGTTAGATAGCATGTTGATGTATCTATTTCTAGGAGATATATACAAAGAGGATATAAAGTATGTTCTCGAAGTGAATAAAGATGTAGATGCAATATGTTTAGATACTCAGAGATTTAAAGAGGTATTAGGTAAAAGCTTCGAGATAAATACTTTTAATCTCATGCATTATAAAACATTAAAAACACATATGTTACAAACTATATTAAAAGAAGAAGAAGAAGAAGAGATACTGATAATGCCCTTTCTGAAAGACAAGACTGTCCATGATGTTAGAGCGGCTTACTTAAACTAGGAGATAAAAATGGCTGAAACAGCGCAAACAATTAAAGAAATTTTAATGAGACAGATCGATGTCCCTATCTATATCTGGGGTCCTCCTGGGATTGGAAAATCAGATATCGTTAAACAAGTGGGAGAAGAGTTAGGGGTAGACGTAATCGACATACGGCTCTCCCTTATGGACCCTACAGACTTACGAGGTGTTCCTATGATAATTGAGGGAGAAGCTAAGTGGGTTAAACCAAGCTTTCTTCCCAAGGAAGAGAACACTATCATATTCTTCGATGAGCTAAACCACGCTCCTCCTAGCGTTCAATCAGCTGCCTATCAAATCATACTTGATGGACGAATTGGCGAGCACCGTCTCCCTAATAATACAATTCGTATTGCGGCTGGTAACCAAAAAGGAGAGGGTATTCTAGGATATGATTTACCCTTGCCTTTAAAGAACCGTTTTGTGCACTTAGAGATGCGTCACGATAAAAATGCCTGGGTAGAGTGGGCTCGGGATTCTGCTATTGATACTAGGATTATCTCTTTTATTGAGTCCAAGCCAGAGCTTCTTATGGAGTTACCAAAAGGGCAAGCAACACAAAGTGCTTATGGTTTTCCTACCCCCAGGAGTTGGGTTTTTACCTCTAAAATCATAAAAGGTCTTAGTTTAAAGGAAGAGGAAAAGATACTCGCTCCTTTAGTGGAAGGGGCTATTGGGAAAAAAGCATCGGCTATATTTAATGCATATTTGTTATTACTAGAAGAGTATAAAACACCTGAGTTTATCTTGGATAATCCAGATTACATAACAAAAGACGTAGATAAAAGTGTTATGTGGAGTGTACTTACCTCCGTTGCGGAGATTGTAACAGAAGATAAAAAAGATAACTTCCTAAGATTAATTGACAACCCCTCGATCCCCAAAGAGCTTAGTCAGTATGCGCTATCACTTGCTTTGAGTACTTACTGCAAAACTTGGTTACTTTCTGGCGATATCCTTAAGAAAGCTCTTAACAGCGAAGAGGTAAAACTTGCTGCCAATTCTCTATGATTGATAAAGTAACTCTAGCTACTAATCTGCGAGCAACTAAAATTTTTCTAATGCATAAAGCCCCTTTCTTCGGCGCTTTATTCTATGGGACTACAATAAGTATTAATGAAGAGGAGGAGAGGCCTTCCTGCGCTTGGACAGATGGAGAGACTATTTATTTCAATCTGCAACAGCTAAATACCTTACTGGAAGACTCTTTTATGGCTATGAAAGAAAAAGAAGTAAACAAAGAACACTTTATTTTTGAATGCATTACGTTCCTAGCCATTCACGAATTGATGCACTGCATGTTTCTTCATTTAGAAAGAAAAGGCGCTAGAGAAGCACTTATTTGGAATTGTGCTGCAGATGTAACAATTAATACATTAATAGATCAGTGGTTCCCATCTTTGAGGTCCCCAAAAGGTTTGTTAACTGCATCTTCTTTCAATCTTAATAATGTAAGAAATAAAACAACCGAAACTGTTTATGATGAGTTATTAAATAAGGGAGTAGATCCTTCAAGAATGACCATGCTAGATCTACAAGAGGATCTGGAGAAAAATAGCCAAGATCTTAAAGATGAATGGCAAAAGAAAATGGAGCAGGCTAAGGCGCAATGCTCTGGAAATATCCAACCAAGAGACGCTCGCCCTATTTCTGGCCGAACTGATTCACTAATAGACTTATTAGATGAGGTGTACGAGCCTAAAGTTAATTGGAGAGAGCTAATCGATCACTTGGGTGGAGAGATAGCTAAAGGAGACTTTAGTTTTCGGAGACAGTCTAAAAATAGCATAGGTACAAATTATTACTTACCTAGTATGCATACATATGAACCTTTTGTGGTGGTAGCTATCGATACTAGTGGAAGTATTTCCAAAATGGAATATGTTCGATTTATGTCGGAAGTAAGGGGTATCTTGTCCTTGCATAATTGTAAAGTAGGCTTACTCCAGTGTGATACCTCTATCACAAGCTATGTAGAGCTCTCTACGGGAGATGCGCTACCACCTGTAAAGGGAGGAGGGGGAACTAGATTTAAGCCGGTTTTTGAATATCTAAATTCTATTAATAGAAGCATAGAGGCCCTTCTTTATTTCACTGATGGATATAACTTCGATTCAGGTTTTGAAAAAGCTCTGGCTGTAAATCACCAAGTCGTTTGGGTCATGACAACAGGAGTAACTGCACCTGAAATTGGACGAAGTTTGCGCTACGATCCTTATACTTAGCGTAAGCCTTGAACTATGTCTAGATTAAAGTGGGGGATGACTGTAAGGACTTCCCCCTCTTTCTCTATAGATATCTCTGCTATATAACGCCCAACAAGTGCCGTTTCTTCTTTTGTTAAAAGTATAGCCGCACGTCCGTTAATATCAGATGTAATAGTACATTCTCTATCTACCATTAATACAGAGTTATAAGCAGCTTTCATGGCAAAATAAACTGTATACCCGGTTAAATTCTTTGGCAACTGAGTGATCTTATCAATAACTCTTACAGCTAACGTAGGGGTATCGCCGGAAGCAAATGTAGTGTCGTCAATATCCAAATCGAGTACATTCGTACTAAACCGCCTTAATGGATTAAGCTCCTCTGAGACGCCCTGTAACGTAACTGTAGTGTCCTCTGTTATATTCATATAACGCACATATGTATCGTTGTTTTCGCGCGTGAGCTTTAGTTTATAGTCCCCTGGGATTAAAGATAGCTTAACACTACCAGCTTCTGCTGCTGTGTAATTATCAATAACAATTGGATGCGGATATACAGCTGTATTCCATACATCTATAGTAGGTTTACCAAAACCGCCTACTAATGTTATATCCTCTATATTAACGGTGCATCCTACTACCTCAACTAAACCACTTGTGGTTGTTGAGTTATTATGAGCAAAGAGTGCTGCTTGTGCGCTTCTCTCACCTACTCCATTCAGTATGTCCCCTGTAGCCCATTGGCCATCTATGCTAAAGTAAGTATTACGTAATCCTGTAAGAGGCTTACTGAAATCAGACTGTTCATATGTTGTATAAGGCTCTGCTTTACTAACCACAACATTTTCAATAAAGATGCTATTATCTTTAATTATATTATAATTAAGTATAGCTCCTTCTTCATTAAGAGTGAAGAAGGTGTTAAAGCTCAAGTAAGCATTCTCCCCTACATAATTAATTATATCGGTATACTGTGTCCATTCTTCGTTTAACGATATGTCACTTTCCCACAAAGGTTCATCTATATCCACTTTTTCTAGTGAGTTATCTAAGCGAACTTTCATTTGATATGGTTCAAAATCTTCTTTTTCTATCCTAGCGTAAAAAGACACTAAATAAGAACCAGTGTCTACCATACCTTCATTAGCTAGTGTAAAAGCAGCTGCTCCTGAAGTGCCTAACTTGATTTCTAATGCGTGATTTTTCTGACTGCCAGGGCCTATCTCATAAGTAGATCCTATCTCGTGTGTTTGCCAATACATAAGCGAATTATTAAAATCGCCATTAAGTATCTGATTATTTTTTGTCTCTGAAGCTATAGATATATCCATAGCATTGCCGTTAAAGTCAGCTGTTATCTCCTTAATCGTAAGGTTATCAAAAACAATATCAGGATTATCTAGGCCTGTATTGATAGCAAACGAAGGTCCTTTAGAATAAAAATGTTTCTGATGGTGGCTACTTTCCGTCGTCATGGATAGCAAAATAGACTGTGTACTTAATGCATTCCCCCAATCCCCCATATCTAACCACAAATGAAGGGGCTCTAAAACTAGTGCACCATTATCAACATGATCACTGTAGTGCTTGTACGCATCATACTCTATTAGATAAGGTTTGCCTGTTTCTAATATATTTTTCTGTCCGATTGAGAAGCGTCCATCATCATAAGAATATATTCTGCAGGCAGTGGATGTTTCGTCTTCACTGTATTCTTCAATAGCGTCTCGTATATTCTCTGTCCGGTTTATATACTCCCAATCACTAGCTTGTCCATCTTCTTGCCATAAGGCAAAATCGTTATTTAATACTAAATTGGGGCCTGTTTCGTACACAACATCAGTCCATGAAAGCATGTCCGGCGAAAAGAAATTCTTTAATACTTGCACATCAGTTCCATATTTTACAGGCGCATCGTTACCGAGATAAGAAGGTTTATCCTCAAAAGAGTACAAAAGTTTGATACTAGAAACAAGGCACTCGTTTAGCCCATCACTATGTACAAAAACTTTTAAAGCAAAAAGCTCGTCCTCCTGCTCGGTAGGGTTATACTCATATAAACAAGCATTTAGCTCCTCTAAAGTTGAGGATACACCAAAGGTCTCGTCTATAGCTGTATCCCAAGGAGGACTATTCCTAGGTATTTTCCAAGTAACTCCTCCATCATATGAAACTTGAAAACCTAGCGTGCATCCTTCTGCATCTACTTCAATACCGATAGCCCTAAAACCGATTACGTTAGTCTCCAAGACAGTAACAAAGTAGGTATCTTCTACAGGATAGAGAGGATAAACGAGCCACTGAGTGCTTTTTAAACTGTCAGTTAGTATATGAAACTGAGCTATATACAGGCCAGGAGAGGCTGTACCTGGATATCCGCCTACGTATAAAGGCTTTGCGTGGCCCCTTAAAATAGGTCTCTCCTCTGTTGCTACAAAAGACTCGTAACCATTTACGCAGAAAGTAAAGCCTGTTTCATCTACCTGAATAGATAAGGCCACCAGATCTCCTACAGGTACAATAGGACCTTGGATTAGCTGTTCCTCCCCAAATAAGGGAGTATACGCAAAGTTTATTTTATAGTCTTCAGTATATAGCTCATAAACGAGGGTATTATCGTCTACAATTTTTGCTATTGTTTGTTTAGAAGATGTATGAAGCTGAGCTAAACACCTAATTGTAAAGTTCTCTTTTTTTCGAATAGCTTCGTATGTTTCTATCTTTATATAAGAATTAAACCCTTCGCAACCAAAAAATAACGAAGCTGCCGGTTGAGTGTTGTCTGAGTGTCTTACGTGTCTTTGTATATTACTAGAACTTATTTGTGCCTTATGGAGGCTCTCATCAATAATAGCTAAGCTGTTACTATCCTCGTTAATATATACACCAACAGGGAAGCCTTTTAACCCTCTTTCAATATTAAACGCTTTTAAGCTTATTCCGTTGTCTTTTATATCAAAGAGCTGTGGCTTAAAAAAAGTTTTATTACTATCTGTTAAATCAAAAGGCGCTTTCATGAATCCAACCTTGTCCCTAGTTTATTCCAATCTATATCTTCTGCGCCTTCAGGTACTGTAACCAACCTAATCAGACCTAACGAAGGTATTTCTATACGATATCCCATACGATCATAGATAAATTGACTAGTGATAGTGTCAAAATCTGTTTCGGCGTATAGCGTTGTTTCAAAGTAACCTTCTTCGTCGGTTACAACTTCTATAGGTATTAAACTGACCATTTCGTTTTCAGTTGTATAAGCCATAACAGCTAGAGGTCTAAAGTATATGTATATATCTGATAACGGAGTTGTATCGGATTTTACTAATTTACCAGTTACTTTTCGTGTCATTATTTAACCAGAGTAGAGGTCCATTTTTTTCTATATCTTCTTCTTTAATCTCTTCAAGTTGAATACCATTAATTGTATCTACTGTAAGAGAATACCATTGATCCTGAAAAAGAAAGACTAAATAAGAGCGTACTATCTTACTACCTTCCATTGACTTTATAGCCGTATTGCCTTTACCTATTTTATCCCAACGAGCAATGCTGAGAGTTTGTTTAGCTAAAAAATCTCTTAAGGTGATTATATGTTGATTTTCATCGTAAATAATAGCTTTATTCGCAGTCGCACTCATTCATTTAATTATAAACACATTATATCAAAACTCCAAAATCACTATGTGTTAAAAAATAGGTATTAGAAGGCATAAAAGAGCATGTTAGATACAGAAAATGTAAAAGTACTTACAAGAGGATTGGAGAGTTTAGATTATCAGACTCTTTCTTTTATACCTATTAACCCCACTCTGCAAGCAGCTGTGCACCCAACATCGTCTCTATATCAGAATAACCAGCGTAAGCACACTACACGGCTTAACTTAAATATAAAGTATAAAACAGAAGCTTTAGAAGAAGCCTTAAAGCTTGAAACATACCTGTCTCTTTTCTTAGGCGATATACAACAATATGCAATTTTCTGTGTACAAATAGATAATAGTTATTACTACTGTTTTAATAAGGTTATAGACATTTTAAAGGGTTTAGAGTGTTTTACAGATAGAAGAGATATTTATTTTACAGAACAACCCATTAACCCTTTTAATGCTCTCAGAGTTGGTTATCCTTGGACTGAGAAGCCTTCTATATATGAGGAAAAACAACGAGTCGCAAAACTACTTTCCTCTAAAGATGGACGCACTATGTTGTTTAATATGCTAGGCTTATATATAAAACCTAGTATATTTGGTAGCTATAGTCTTAGTGACGAGGTAAGGTCTTTACGTAATTTAGATGTTAGATTTCAGCATAAAGAGGATCTAACATTGGTAGCTAATGCCTTGTTACATAATAGTATCTTGGTACCTATAAAGAGTACATATACTGAAGCAAACATAGAGTTAAAGGAAGCCTATTTAAATATAGATGGCGAAAAAGCTTTTCTTATAAACCGTAAAAAATACTATATTGAAAAGTTAAAAACACAGCCCCCTTCTTCTTTATTACATTTTGCTCCCGCAGAGATACAAGAGCTTACGGAAAATCAGAAATACGTTTCATTACGAAACCATACCTGTCTCGATAAAAACTGTTCTGTAGGTTACTACATTAAACATAAAATGCAGTTGAAACGAAGTTCTATTCTATGTATAGGCGAGAAGACCTTTTTTCCCTCACCCTCCTATTACAGCTTAACTAATCAAAATTCTGTCGTAGGCTTAATTAGCGGCTTAATAAGTGTAGATTCGTTTTCCAGTTCTGTGCGAAATTACAGAAGAACTTTCATCAGTGTATCAGATATATTGACAGTCTTTTTAAGTCTATCATCGCTACTAGCTCAAGAGCGCGTGCTCCTACATAGAAGACGACATATTATTGGACATTAAGCGAAAAAGGTTCTCATCACAATAACAATATCTTTCTTAGTCTGCCCCCTAGTGATATCATCTGGTATCACTGGGCAGATTGAGAAATAAAACTCACTACTTATTTTTTCGCTATTTGCGTCGTAAGTGATTCCATCAATACTAGTATAGCCTTCTTTTGGGACAATAACTGTAGCGGGCTCTAGATAACTACTATCTCCTTTTAAGTATTTAATACGGCTGCCATCCGAACCACCTTCGGTTAGTAACGGAGACACCCACCAACCAGAAGGAGGCCAGGACGACGATGAAACAAAACCCATAGCTTCTGCCGTTAGATCGATAGCTCTAAGTAATGGCTTATTGCCAGTATTAGTCGTGCCAAGTAGTAAAGGGCTTTCTGGTTCTTCCCCAGTGAAAGCTGCCTCAAAGGTATCATAAGCCTCTAAGCGTGGTTTATTTATTAAAGTTGTGCCTTCAGCTGCTGCTGTTAAGGAAACACATAAATTAAACTGCCCGCTTGGGGCTGGTTTATTCCAATTAGGAATCTTAAGATACTGTAAACCCTCGGATGTTTCTGAGCGTAATACAAGGATGTCGGGAGAAGTAGGTGCTCCTCCCTCTTCTGGGCGCTTCATGGGCATCAATACCTCTTCGGTAGAGCTCCCCGCAGCATATAGTAAACGAGCTCGCTCGCTCTCAGTCGAAGAGAGCTCTTGCCAGTTTCCTGGGGTTTCCGATAGTGATTCGGTCTTTCCTTCCGTTTCCACAAACCATTTTATGATAGGTGCAGCCATTTTCTAATTTCTCATTTATCCAGTTAAAAGTTTCTTTTTTATTTTTGCATTTCTTAATGCCACTATTAAGTAGTTTACAGTACCACTCTATTAATTGAAAATCTGTAGGGAGTGAATAGAAGATCCATTCTTTATCCTCGCAAAAATCTTTTTCGTCTATCCCCATAAGGCCCATACAGCATAACATGTAAACGGAAAGCTCCATACTCGTTTTAGGGCGAAACATCATCTCCCATAAGCGGTATGGCACCATCTTTACCTTCAATCCGTCTTCTGTTTCAAAAGAAGCTGTAGAGGCTCCGGTATACGCATGACTATAGATAGACTCCCATAAAGGGGTATGCTTATTTAAGAACATATATAAATCATTAAAATCTGTCTTTAATGTTTGTATAAATGTCCAATGCTTCTTTGATAGTTTTTTAAGCGTCATTAACTTTATACATCGCTCCAGTCACCAATGTCAGTCCAAGGCCGCTTTCTATCACACCTTCCTGCATTGTATCTACAGGTAGAGTAAGGGATACCCCTTCAATACTACTGCGTAATAAGTTAAGATAATTACCAACAGGTTTCACTGGCTTGCTTTGTCCATTTAATGAATCTTCGTTATGAAACGTTTGCTTCCTCTCGCCTGAACTAACTATGGCAGCTTCGTTAGAAGCCCACTGTTGAGCCCAGCCTCCCACCTGCGCAAGATCTTTAGCCATGCCTGCATATATCCCTTGTAACTGATCTATTGTATAAAAAGATGGATCCTTTAGTAGAGCCTCATCGATATTTATGTGATAGAATAAATCACGGGCTTGAATAGTTTCTGTTCCATCGTGTATTTGATAACTATTAATAAACAACCCAGTACCATCGAAGTCCTCTTGTCTGAGCGTTGTTTGCTGTATATGCGTAGTATCAAAGACCCTCCATGTATTAGCATCTTGTTTTTCAAAACAGTTCCAGGCTAAAAAAGCAGTAAAGCCATACGTGGAATCAATACACCCAGCGCCTGCAATATCTACAACCACCATGTATGCTAGAGTACCTGGAGGGTCTAGGGAAACATCACGTCCAAATACGTTAACCATTGTACCTGGGTTGGGCAGCGCTGCGAAAGTTATAGTTAAATTAGTATTATCAATGACTGTACTATCAATCTTATAAGCAGCTTGGACTCCTGTTACTCTATCTATTATAAGCACGTCAGAACCTGTAGGTAAGACAACATCTTCGTAATGTTCTTTTATTATATCTGGGTGATCAGTCCAACCTTTTCCAACACCTGAACCCCACCCGTAACCGGAGTAATCCCCTACCTCATTAGGATTACTACTGTAACGTAAACAAGGATCATTTGTTAGTGCGCTTGTGGAGCGTAGCCCAGTAATGCTCGTACCTGCTCCATCCACCATAACTGCAGATATAAGTCCCTGCCAAGGGGTATGTAAAGCCCAACAACCTAGCGAGGACTCAAAAACGCTTTTTTTAAGCATAGCTAGATCTATAGTTGCTTGTGTTGTGACGGCTTTCGCTACCATAAGAGATAGGATCAGAGATTCGCCATTAGGTACAATATTTTCGGATATTGGCAGCGTGGAAGGAAACTGCGCCCCGACATTATTCTCTACTATAAAATCGCCGTAACTAGTAATGATACCTGTATCAGGAACAGGACCAGATTTTTTCACATCCTCTAGGTCTACCGGACTATAGCCTTTCTGAAAACTACAATAAGGACCCAGCCAAGTAGGAAGCATACTCTCAGTCTTGTTAGCAACGTGACTTATATACAGAGCAGCAGTACCTTCAATAGTCTCTATGGTCTCTAAAAACACATTTACTGATTCAGATATAGCAAGATCAAAGCCCCTTAATTTCTTAGAGAGCTCTGTCTTTTTTTCTTGTAAAGCGTTTTCTTGGGAGGCAGCGCCAATTACTAGTGTGCCTTCCTTGCCTTGAATGCCTAAAAGACCTTCAATGTTTTGCGCTTCATCCGTCATTCTTCAGTTTCTGTTTAATGTAAATATCACGCCAGGATTTAAACCACATCTCAGGTTTAAACTCGTGCATGCCAAAGTGTCCCGTCCACATGTTTGCGTCTAGCCCAACGTTTAAGCCTTTTTGCGTAAGGTAATCGCAAAATACCAAGTCTTCGCCGATCATACGCTTGTTGTCTTCTGAAACTGCCAAAAAGAAAAGCTTCTGCTTATCCAAACCCTTTTCTCTTATTTTGTTTAAATCAATAACTGTACAAGCAAGACCAGAGTGTGCTACTTTGTGTACGCCTTTTTCTGGGACATCTTCGGGAGTAAGGATTGGATGACCTTTATCATCTGTCCTTATACCTACTGTAGGACTAAAAGGAGGTACACGCTTAATCGAAAGTGATGAGCACATAACAAAGTCGTTCTCTATGCAATCTTTTACAAGTCTTATGCATGTGTCTGGCTGAAAACTCATATCATCATCGATAAACCATAGCCAGCGTACGTCTTCTTTTAAGGCTAGATTAAGTGATTCTTGTCTAGCAATCTGTATAAGACTCCCAGCATGGCTATAGAACATAACACCTTTAAAAAGATTTAGGTAGGGCTGTGAGCTAAATAACGACTTAACTGTGCCACTATTTATATTATGCCTACCCGTAGGTATAGCTACCATAATAGGTCCTCTATGCTCCTCGTCTATATCCATATAAGAGGGAGGAGGCAGTACTATGCCTGGTTGCATTTCAGGTGCTTCGAGACCTTGTAGTGGTTTTAATTTACGTTTCTTCTGTGTCATTTTTTAAATGGGCTGTATCTTTAACAATACCTAAAAGAATTACTTGTGGGTAGTCCTCTGTAGATATCTGGATGGAAAAATTAGTATTGGGCTTTAGACCCTTAGTGCTAAATCGTACTGTCGCTTTGCCATCGTACTCTGCAATAAAAGTACGGCTCAGTGTTCCATTTTGCACCTTTAATCTTACAGGAAACCCTTCTGTATGTCTATATATTCTTCCATTCTCTACAGTACTTTTAATAGTTAAAATATACTCTCTATCTGGAAAGACTACGGGATGCGGAAAATCTTGTGGGTCCATTAAGGCAAAAGGCGTATTAAGCGCCGCCGTAATATTAGGGTCTTTGACCTTAATTAAGTCATTGTCCACAAACTTAAGAATCTTCCCTCCCTCAGGTACTTTACCTTTGTATAAAGTAAACGCTAAACCTTTAAAGGTTCTTTTTAACGCCTCTATTTTTTCGACACCTTTAGGTATCTGATGAAGTATATTTATAACATCCAGAGTATCTGGATCAAAAATAATGACCTTATAATCCGAAAAAACTCTTGGATCAGGCGTTACATGTGTTTGGGGTTCTCTTCTACTCTTGTTCATCTTTTAAAATGGCTAAAACTTTATTATTAGCATCATATAAACGGGTTAGGAACAAACCATAGTTTTCTATTTTTTTAGAATAATAAAAGATATCCCTAATGTTAGTAGTTAAACACCTAGACATTACCATGTCATGTAGTTTAGTCCACTTCTCCATTAAGAATTCGTGTGATTTTTTATCTAAAAATTTAAACCAGTCTACATGTGGTGCAGTATCCCATGTCCAATCCTTAAATATATAAGTTTTCTCTGTAGAAACACCATTGTTTAGCGTTGTCTCGTATATAGTAGGACGGCTTTGAGTAGCATACTGAAACATAAGTGCCTTAGCTAAAATAGGTTGTCCAGTAAGATAGCCACCCTTTTTATGTACTATATCGCAAAACTCTACCTCAGTTAAACCTTTTTCTATTTTAGAAAAAAGCGTATTTATACCCAAACTCTGCGCCAAGAGATTAACCCATAAAGTATCTTGCTTTATATCGGTAATAAGTGTCTGCTCTTTCATATTTTTAATTGTAGCCTAACTCCCCAGGTCATGCCAGTCTTTTCTGTAAAAAACCTCATCTGGCGTCTGTATCCCATCTAACTCTCTTGTGTGATTATGTACAGAAATAGTGGGATCAAGAGGACCAAACGCACTCCAAGAAACTAAACCGTGCCTAGCCTCACCGTAGTTTAAATTACCTCCAGCCTCTGTTCGACAGATAACATGAAAGCCTATATGATGATCTACTTCGTCAATACTATGGTCGTTACGTCGCTGCGGCTGGTAGACCGGTAAAGCCAGTTCAGACAAAAGGGGGACTGTGTAATCAAAAGTATACTGAGCCATGCCTAGGCTATAGTCGTTTTTAAAATTTTGTCCTTCAGGAGCCCATGTAATTGGTGATATAATTACAACTATATTATTAATGGTAAAACTTTTAAAGCCTATATGAGCAAAATTCGCTGCATCTGCTGCCCCTGCGATGCTAAAAATACCATCATGACACTCAGAGGGGTGTTCAGCAAAGTACTGTTTTAAAGCCTCTGATTGATACTCCTCGTTACGTGTAAAGGGGTCCGCAAAACCAGTATTACCAAAATAGACACCTTGTTCAAATTCTGGTACACTAGGAAAGTGACTTAAAGGATGGCCGGGACTTCTCTGTACAGCCCCTAAAGTTAGATTAACGAAAGAGCCTCCAAAGGCATACCCATGCGCTGTTCCAATAGGCTGATGAGCGGAAGCTACGCCATCGCTAATTCTATTGACAACCTGAATTAAAGACTCACCTGGCGTTACATTGCCAGTTAACATATCGGAAAAACTCTTTACGATTGTTCCCTCGTCATCATAAGTAACGTTGGCATCTCTTTTATGTACTCTGGGTGCCTCCGGAGCCTCATAGAACCCAAAACAATCCATCCAAGGCTGAAGGTAAGCATCTAAAGCCGCATAGGTGACGATAGGATTATTTTCGCTAAAGTATTCATCCTTATCAATATTAGCTGTATACACACCATAAGAGTTTGTTAAATATCCCCCATTCGCATCTTTCGCGAGCTTTCCTTCATGATACCAGCCACCTTCCTCTGTAGGACTACCTGTATAGTAATTTAGTTTATTAGCATTCTCGAGAGATGCGCCCACTCCAAGAGGTACATCATAGAACATTGACACGCTCATAGTTAAGGTTGAAAAAAGAGAAGCGTCTGCATTAGTAGAAATACCCCCTATACCAGCCAAAGACTCATATGTTACAAAATAATTACCGTTAAAAGCTGTACCAGCTACGTCTGCAAATTCAAACGTCGAGGCCGCATCATCAAAATATCTTTCTTCATCTACATTAAAAAGTGCCTCGGCTATTCCAGGCTTACTCACAGCGTCATCCAGTCCAGCAAAAGTTCTAGATCCATAAAGGAATTCTTTAGTTCTAGGTAACATGTAAGAAGGTCTAAAATTGAGAGCGTTTATGGATCTAAAGGGGATGGTTTCGTGCGCGTGGGCAAACTCACGCGCTTGCACAATAGGATTAGTCCCTATCTCTATAGCACTACTATTTTTATCATAAACATAACGTTGACCCCCTTCTTCATTTAGAATAGGTGTAGTAGTTGAAAGCATATCTAATCTGTTGGCGATAAAATGATCGCTAGGAGCTAATTTACCATCTACAAAAACTTGTAATTCCCCCGATTCTACTTTATAAGGCGTAGTTGTTGCCATATAGGAGTAAGGGAGTTCAGCATGCTTAGAGTGTCCATCCACGATAGGTAAAAGCGCGTCATAATCTGTCTCCGTAAGAGTTGTTGTAGGATCATCCATAACACGAACGAGTAGTTCGTTATTACTTAGCCCGCGTACAAAAACGATAAAAAGGTCTGTTATAGCTTGTCCATTATAGTTATCTGTTACAAAACCACTCTGCACATGACCCCAGTTTTCGCGTGCTTTAATCTGTATAGCATCCTTAACGCTTTCGATAGTACCCATTGAAGCTACCTCTACTCTATCCGCACTCAGTAAGGTATAGCCTCCTGCAGATGACCTAGCAAAAACTATAGGCTGTAATTTACCTTCCTGTACTTGCGAAGCAACTCTCCTATCAAACATGAATTTAGGTTCTGAGACTCCCTCATTATAGTTAAAAGAAATCTTTTGAGTAGCATAAAAATCCTCGGAATATAATATGTCAATGAATGATTGAGTATATGATTCCTCAAATGTGCGTGCACCATCACTTACAGTGCAGAGTGATATCCCCCCTCTAATAATTAGAGAACCAGGACTTTCAATAAAGAAATGTGTATTTTCTTCTAATAACTCCCCTTGATAGAAAACCAATAAATTGGGCGAGCCTGATATTAAAGAGATGCTAGATACCTCCAGTCTATAACCACTAGCGCCTCCGCTTAGAAGAGTAGGATTCTCATAAGCTTTAAAAGCCATATTGGATTCTGTGCGTAAGCCACTAGTTACATCAGAAGCTATTTCATCGATAGCTGTGTGTGAAGCTGGCTTATAAAAGGGTTTTCTTGTGTCCTTATAAACTCCCGTAGAGACACCTTCTGTAAATTTAAAAGGTGGCGTATAGTAGCCAATAATAGCCATTTCTTCTGTTACACTCATGGGGTCTATTAGATCAATAGAAACAGGTGTATCTTCTTTATTGTTAGACGTATGACCAACTATTAACTTGGGTGATGTAGGCGTAACCCTATAGTTTAATTCAGTATCAGCTGTAATACGTACAAAAATACCATTAGAACAGAAAATTCCCGGACCTATCCGCAAGAGTAGAGCACCGAAACTATCCTCTTCTAGAGCAAGAAGAGAAAAGCCAGAAACTACAAAATTCTTCCCAAAGAGCGCCTTATGATTCTCATTAAAAGTAGTTGAAGTATAGCGAGAACCATACGCTATACTTTTTGAAATCAGTGTTTTGTCAATTTTCATGTTTTAGTAAAGAAATTTTCTTTTGTTGAGCCCCCTCCAGTGTAAGTAGGGGTTATAGTTTTTAAAGGTCCCGATACGAAAAATTGAAGAGGTATATTAGCGTAACCAAAGTAATTTCCGACATTACCATCGTCAAACTTTATACAGCCCCGCTCGTATCCTTTTATATCAATACTTCCGCTAAAACCAAAAGGACGTAGACCAAATTTACCATTTTTTTCTTCCAGATAATAGGTTAGGCGACGGGCCGAGCTTGTTCTACAGACATAAGCGCCTAAAGGTTTTATATCGTCCGTGTCTTGATTAAAGTCAAACTGTGTGCCGGCTCCTGCGAAGCCGGCGCCGACGGCGTTTCCATAAAAGGCGAATTCCGACATTGTTAACCAGCCGGGTATATAAGGCACAGCAAATATGAAACCCATGCCCGCCAAAATAAAGGCGGCGAGCATTCCCCAATCACAAGAATCCCAACAACTGGGGTCGTCCGGGCGCTCAAGATCATGCACTAGTACGTCAGGTGCCCATATTTGACCTATGGGATTGATGTGAACTTGATAATTATTACGTCCGCCTTTTTTACTTATATAAGTTCTATCTGCTAATGAGTAGTGAACTCGCCGCCAACCATCCCTCCCCTGTGTAGCATAAGTGTTGGTTCTGTAATTGTCTGTATAAGTAAAGCCTGTTAAATAGCCTGCCTCTAGAACACCTGTAGCTCCCTCGTGGGTATCAATATAGCCATCGCGCAAGGTAAAGCCCCCCTTGTGCGGGTAACACTTATTAGTATGATCTCCCGCTGGGTCTAAAATTATGCCAGAAGCATCAGCTTGCGAAAAGGCGGTGCCGCTCCATATGTTAGATTTATTCTCTTGTTGATCTCTGTCAGAGTATTCATCTGGGCGCAAGAAGCCTTTATGCCCAGTATAAAAACCAGCATCATATCCCCCTTCTACGTTGCCATAAGGAAAGTCCTTATAACGTGTTTCATGATAGTTAGTACTCCTATAAGCAGCTGAATTATATGTTGGAATCCGTTCCCTATTCCAAATACCCAAAGAGCCTCTATCTGGTGTACCATATCCACCATAGTCACCATAGAAAAACCTCTTTCCACCAACCTCATCTCTTGGAGAGGTGCCTTGTCCTAATGGATCATTTAGAATTCTACTTTTTGACCACTCATAAGGCTCAACGATACCATCTTCCATGTTGAAAAAAGAATTAGACCACATATAGCCCAGACCCCACCCATAGCCCGCTCTAGCAATATCCACATCGTACATCTTAGTCATTACCTGAGTTATACTGTCTGTATCTGTTAGGTTAAAGAGTTTTTTTGCGTTTGCGTTTACTTGCCCACCAAAAGATTTAATTATTTCATTAAAACCGTCTTCAGAATATTGGACACCTGCGTCTCTGAAAATTTCTCTTGTCCCATCACCTCTGTCTAAGTAGAACCCAAAAGTCTCTGCAAATTTATTTAAGAAAGAATCGATCGAAGCCATATCAGAGATAGGATTAAGGTCAGAGAAAAACGTCTCCACATCTACTTTATCTGTATAACGGCCAGTCGTAGAGCTTTTAATTGTCTTATTAGTAGGCCCTTTCGGAGGGGAGGCTGTGGGATCAGTACCTATTAATCCATCTGGATGCATTTCTTTCGCCTGCATAAAGGCCTTGCCTACATTCATAGGCACATCAGACATTAAATGTACTTCCATGGTAGCGAAAAGACTTTTATTTTTTTGAGGCCACCTTCCACTTTCTTCATCATACCCCGGCATTATATAACCAAAATCCGTGTAAGTAGGATCAGAGGTAAATCCCATCAACGAATCAATTGTAACAAAGTAATTTTGGTTGAAGGCCATATTGGAAGCTACAAATTCTTGCGGTGGTAGGCCATTAGGATTAAAATGTCTAGGATCACTACTGTTCCCTGTTTGATCCTTATTACCTGCATAGGTATCCTCCTCTAAAAGAGGGCTTCCATGATAAGGATAATTAAAAATAGCGCGTCCAACCGCAGCAGGGGGGTCTGTTAATTCTTCGAACGAATAAGCTTTTCTGGTTATATTAATAGTCTCTTTCTGCTTACCAGAAGAAGCGAAGCGTACAGACACAAGAGAATTAAACTCTTCTATATCATGTTCTAGAGTCTGCTCATAATAATCACCTAATGGCGTATCTATAATATTAGCAGGTGTGGGACTGACTTTTATCTTATCGACAGCTGGTTCACTAACAAAAGCCTGGCGACTTTCACTAGTAGCAAAATCAACGTCGTACATTGTAAAAGAAGCTGTTGAAACATTAGCCCATGAATGCTCTGGGTAGCTAAGACGACCATTTACCCATACCTGCATATCGTTGGAATCCTGATAGCCTAGATATTTTGTATTGCTGTATGAGCCTCTTATGTCCTCAACAGTGTTGTTCATCGTTCCGTGACTTTGGTGTTTTGGAGCCTCAACGCCAGCATTGATAACATCTATACCTGTTAAATCAGTAACGCCTACTATTGAGACATGACTAATCACTTGTTCCTGATCTAAAGTATTGATAGAGGTAGCTTTACCAAATCCGCCATTATAATAAGCTTCTTCCGTAATCCACCAGGACCTAACATTTCCATCGACATCTGCTTCAAACTCAACCCTAGGCTTTAATGTAAAGGTCCCAGTATTCGTATCTACATCATAACGTGTTGGTGGCAACAAAAACCCATTTGTAAACACGAGGTAGTCTGTTAAACCAGCTTTCATGCCCTCATGATAGTTTGCAGGTAGCTCAATTGTGGGGTTAGCCTCGCCATTAAAAGCAACCTCATACCTCCATTGAATATTCTCACTGTATAGAGAAGAAAAAGAACCCGAAGTTAGTTCAGTAGACTCTATACCATTTGAAGAAGAGAAATAAGGATTTTCTGTATAAGTTATCGAATTATCGAGACCTCCAGCTTTCTTTTTGCTCCAAACGATTAAAGAACCAGGTGATTCTCTAATATAGTCAGCTCCGTCCCTTAATAAACGTCCATTAATAAAAAATAGATGATGCTGGTCATCATTTGATGGGACACCCATATCTACACGATATGCCCAGTCTAAAGCGGTTATCTCATCGCGTATCGAGAAAATTAGATTCTCCGTCGTCGTGGGTTCATCTAAATTAAATGTCCATTGTGGACCTACCTCTAGAAAATGAGCATGTAGATCTTTACCAGTACCAGCAAAACTACTAATCTTTCCGCTAGGAGCTGGAAGCCATCTCCATGTATGCTTTTTGTCAATATCTCGTTCATCTTCTTCTACAGCATCTGCTATACCTTCTACAAAATAAGTACCTGTTATAGGTGAAGGATAGAAAACACCTATCAACACTTCCGTAGGACCTAACTTGACGCCTTCAGTAGTCGATTGTTTATAATCAACAGTGACCGGGCTCGTTTCTATAGAATTAAGTGTACTGGCATATATAAGCAAACCAGCCTGAGCCTGATCTACCTCTAACGTTGGGGAAATATCTAAATTAAAAGAATCCTTAATCTCTACCGCAACGCCGTTGGATACAAATGAACCAGCTGAAAACTGTAAAGTGCATCCTTCCGTCACGGTTGCCTGGTTGCCTTCCTGAACGGCTAGAAGCCTAAACCCATCCAGTTTAAAACCCTGACCCATGCTCATGCGTACATCTGCAGATAAGGCATCTGACACGAGGGGTTCATTGTAATAAAAGCTTTTTGCGTATAATCCTTTTGGAATCTCTGCCATAATTCATATTGTATTATTTTTAGTCTGTTAATGCATATCTGTATATTTAGTCAGTATCTTTGGTATAATAAATTATGACAAATAAACACCACCCGATGATTCTAAAAGTGGGCTATAAAACATTTAAAATAATACATGAAGACTTAACAGATTATGGCGCTTATGGGTACACGGATATGGCTACGCATACTATAGGTATCCATAAAAATCAATTAGAAGCAGATTATAAAGGTACCCTATTGCATGAGATACTGCATGTAGGTTACGAAGTCTTTGCGCTTGGTGCAGACAGCCTGCCTAGGATAAAAAATGAACAACTAGTATCTACTACTAGCAATATGCTTCAAGTTCTTCATGGTTTAAATCCAAAGTTATTTAAATACATATTTAGTTAACTTTTATTTTATGTAGTAAAGTAATAGGAGCGACCAATTCTCTATTCTTGGCTTTTTCATTTAACTGTTTTACAAGGTTCGCTTTAGTTATACGTTTATTCTCAAGCAACGAATTAACTCTTTGTTTCTGGAGTCTGCTAGAGGCGCCTATTAAAGAAGCGGTAGTGCCACCAACAGCAGCACCTTCCACTACTTTCCGCCGAAACCCTTTGGTACCGAAAGCGCGGCCTACGCCTCCTTTTATAGCTCCCAAAGTTGCACCTGCCACAGCCCCTATTCCAAACTGCTGGCTTAGTGCTTTTGGGCTAAGAGGGTGTTTCACGTCTTCATACAAAATCTCTGTTGCTACCTTTATCAGGCGCGTGTTTTTTGCGCCGGCACCCATTTTTTTAATCGCTTTGCCTATACGATAGTCTATATTCTTCGGGGAGCGACCTGGACAAAACTTAGAGAAATAAGACATAAAAGCTGCAGTTTTAGTAGGCTCATTTCCAATAACCTTTGGAGCGCTTTTTGCTGTGCTTCTCGCAGCTCTTACATAACTCTTAACGTTAGTGAAGCCCCTGCGAGTAATAAACTCTTCAAAATGCTCTTTATAAGACGCACCGCTTGTATCTACCATACGCTTTAATCCCGTATCCCTACTCTTACGTTCCTGAAAAACCATGCTACCCTCTTTGCTGTTCCTTTCTGTCTGCTTCCTTTAGTCCTTTATTTAAAATCTTTAAAGCTCTCTCTTTGGCTGGATCTATAGGCGCGCCTTCTTCTTTAGCCTTTTTTAGGGTTTTTAACAAGTTAGGCAACGCGGATGTTTTTACAAAAGCTTGTTCTGGTTTTATAAACAAGGAAGCAGTCTTCTCTTCTGATAGTTCATGTTCTTTTATATGTTTACGTCTTCTTTCATTTTTACTAACAGCAGCCCTAACAGAAGCGTCTAATAAAATCTGTCTTTTTAACGCATCTAATTCTTCTTTTCTTTCTTTAGCCACATCATGCCCTCCATGCCACCAATAAGCTCCCGTAGCGGCTCCAGCTACTTGAAAAGGCGCATAACGAGTTAAGTATAATTTACCCAAGCCCTTTAAAGTTAGCAGATCTTTCGGTTTTAACGTTCTATTTTTGACGCCTGCCACAAGAGAGCGCACTAAATTAACTGTTCCTAAAGCCCCTCCGCCCATATGTCCCAGTCTAGCTCCATGACTAGTTTGGAGCTTTCTAGCTCCATAAGCATCTATACCAGCCGCTTCGCCTGTCAACATGCCAGAAGGCTGTAGGGCAGTAACAGCCGCCAGCCCAGTAGACATTAAACGAGCGCGTTGTAGTTCAGAAAGCATTAAAATTTATTCAAATATTCAGCTACTTTCTTTAATTGCTTTTCTTTATTTTTATGATAAAGATGCGTACCACCTATACCAGCTGCGCCTACAGCGCCTGTACCAATAGCTATTTCCTTACTTGTCTTAGCTGCTTGGACTGCTCCTCTTTTTCCCTTATTAGCTTTGGCTGCTACGTCTCGAGCACGCTTCTCTCTCTTCGCTAACTCAGCATTTTTACTTTTTAAACGCGTATTAGCGCTCCTCACCTGAGAAGGTTCCGGTGCTGGTTTAGGTGCAGCGCTCGGTGCTGGTTTAGGTACACCAGCTTTCTTGCCAGTTCTAATAGTAGCCATAGTAGCTTCATGTTTACTTCTATAGTTCTTGCCTCCAGCAGACCTGTAACGGCCAAAGCCTCTCGACTGTACGGCACCCTTACTCTTGCTTACTGTACTTGTAGGCGCTTTACCGCTTCGCTTAATAGCTCGACCTGCTTTCTGAACACCCCTACCTACGCCACGCGTAACGGCTTGGACACTTTCTGTAAGCATATTAGCCTCTTTTTCCAAAGCAACTTCTGTTAAGTATTCTTTTAATTTGTTATTCATATTATTAATTTCCGATTACTTCGAAAACGATTTCCCAATCTACAACTAACCCCATAGATACAGGAGCGTTAGCGTTGAAGAATATCTCTGGAAAAGTTATATAAGAGAATAGGTCCAGCGTATTAGCTGTTGGAGTAGCCTGTACGGGATTAACGCATAAACCTATTTCAGAGATAACTTCAGTTTCTACATGGTCATCAGCCAAGGCGGCTGCCGTGAAGGTTACAGAGTAATGTGGAGCGCCATCATTATATTCATACTGAACAGGCTCTCTGAATTCTTCTGTTATCAATTTAAAGTCGTCTGAGTCTGGGATATGATTAGTGGCTGCCGCTCCAGAACCAAAAGCAATATAGCGAATAGGGGCAGCTAAAGGATCATTGCCCAGCAAGTGCGCCATAAGCATTTTCCCTGTTTTGACAATAAGATTCTTTTTTTCGACTAAAACAATACCTTCAGGTTGTTTCTTCTTACCTTCATGAAGACTCAGTAATGTTTTGTGGTCCCTTATCCCATCGTATTGGGTAAGGGTAACATGCCCACGCATGGTGGTACCATCGAACTGCTCTATTTTATGGTTGCTCATAAATAACCTATGTGTACTTATTATATATAGAGTGTAGCCCTTTTGGAAATATGAACATAAAAATAGGTATAAAGTACTGTACGCTAATTAGCGTAAATGCTACACTTCTTTTTTCGCTTCGTTATACACAGAGCTTACATAGATACAACCTACCCTAACGATCTGGAGGATCATGTCTACTAAATTACAACCCACTTTATGCCGCATTCGCGCTGGCTTTACTTTATATTTTGATAATGGTTACGCCTTGTCTATCCGTTATGGCACAGGCTGTGATTGTGAGAATAAAGATATCAACGGCGAAATTGATCCCACCACTAATAACCTAAGACTTTTAGAACAGACAGCCACTATGGAAATCGCTATCTTAGATGCTGATAAAGAATTTGTCTGGTTACAAGATGGTGTATTGGGACATGTTCCAGTCGATATACTTCCGCAATTAATAGTTGCTGTACGCGAAGGCGACGAAAGCATGTTTAAAATGTTTATAGAAAGCATTGAGGAGGCTCGTTAATGCACCCTCGCTCTAAAGACCTTTGGGGGTTCTAAAATGAAATACAGAGTAAAAGATTTACGGGACGCAATCAAATATGATGAGTTCCCAGAACTAGCGGACGAGATTGATTCTCGACTGTGTAATTTACGCGCACTTAATATTGCCGTATCAGATTTACTTGCTACCATATATGACTCAGAGTTGATTACAGTAAAACCCGCTGTACTATTTGCACTTGCTAAATTGATTACTCTTGAGGAGGACATTGACATTGACTGCTAAAATACACTTAATGTCAGACCTTCATCTGGAACATAAGGACTTTACATTCCACAAAGTTGACGCAGACTATTTGTGTATTGCAGGAGACTTAGGGGGTGGGAAGTATCTTGGAAAGGTGAAGGACATCGCCCACAGATACAAAAAGGTTTTCCTTGTAATGGGAAACCACGATTACTACTCCACAAAATATAATATGCGTGAGGTAGAAAATGATTGGGAATCTGTTTTAGAGGGGACTAACATTACACTACTTAACCCTTACTCAGATAAAATTTCGGAAGATGATTTTGTTCTTATTGGTGCGCCTTTATGGACGGATTTTCACAACGGATGCCCAAAAGCAATAGGGCAAGCAAAGATATTCATGCCTGATTATAGAGGATACATCAAAGACATCTTTCAAGGCGAAGAAATTCCCTTCACTCCAGAACAGAGTATGGAGCGGCACAGTTCCGAGCGCAGATATATCCTTAACGCAATAAAATATGTAAAGCAATATCATGCAAGTAAGAAGATTATTGTTATGACCCACCACATGCCAAGTGATAGACTTACTTCCCGCAAGTATTCCAATAATGATTTGAATGGTGCTTTCTCTTGTAAGGACATGGAAGAAGCAATAGCACAAGTAGATTACTGGTTCTACGGGCACACCCACGACCCTTTTATTGGTAAACTCACTAACGACCCTTGCAAGTTTTATTGCAACCCACGAGGTTATCCTTTCGAGGAAACCCTCTTCAACTCAGAACTCGTAATCGAGGTAAACTAAAATGAGTAACTTCGCATATGAAATAGGGGATGGGTGGCTACCTATCGCAACAGAAGCGGTAAAAAAGATTGAGCGGATTCATAAAGGACACTTAGAGATCCCCCCTTCCGTGACTCTGGCTTGGTTTGATACAGAATCAGACATCTCTTTTAAGGAGTGGTATGGCGCTTCAAATATCACTCAAGTAAAAGAAAAATATGGAGGTCTCCGTATTTATGTTAAATACAACACGGATGAAATCGACGAAATCATCCGTAAAGCAGAAGAACAATGTTCCCACACTTGTGAAATTTGTGGGACGGATAAAGACGCTGACGAAGTTAAACTTCGTGGAAACAAATGGTACTCAACCCATTGTAAAAAATGTTGGGAGAAAACAAATGACTAAAACAGAAAACACAGACCCAACGGGCAACTACTCATCAGGCGACCGCTCCACGGGATTTTACTCATCAGGCGACCGCTCCACGGGGCATTACTCATCGGGAAACCACTCATCAGGCGACCACTCATCGGGAAACCACTCATCAGGCGACCACTCATCGGGCGACCGCTCCACGGGAATTTACTCATCAGGCGACCGCTCCACGGGAATTTACTCATCAGGCGAGCGCTCCACGGGGCATTGGAGCATTTCCAATTTCTCGACTGGACACTTTAGCACCATCGATTATGCAGGCTTTGGTGCTTTCAATAAGCCCTGCACAGTTGAAAAGTGGGCAGATGCGCACAAACCACATTTCCTTTTCCGCATATCCCCAACAAGGTGGATAGCAGAAAATGAAATGACAGCCAACGAAAAGCAGGGAACCCCTTCTCACAAGACCACAGGCGGTTATCTCAAAACCATATCCATGCAAGAGGCATGGGCAACGGCTTGGGCAGAAAGGGGGGAGCATGACCTTGAATTGCTCAAAGCACTTCCAAACTTTGATGCTAATGTCTTCAAAGAGATTTCGGGCATTGATATTACTAAAAACATCTGCCCATGTTGTGGGCAGGAGAAAGATAAATGAGCGGCGGCGAATTCGATTACCAAAACCACGCTATCGGCATTGTCAGTAAAGCGATAACAGATGAAGTTGAGGTCAGCGAAAGGGGCTATTCAGACGCAACAAGGTTTGAACTGGTGCGGATAGCGCGACTGCTTGCGACCTTGGATGACCTTGTGCACCATGCTGACCTTTTCTACTCTTGTGATATCAGCGAGGAAACTTTCCTTTCGAGGTGCAAGAATTCATGGAACGAAACGGAGGTAAACTAAAATGACTAACACAGCATACATAATTGCCCTAATGGGAAAAGAAGTAGATTCCCCTATAATTACAGAGATACAAGAAGTCCACGAGGACAAGAAACAGGCACTAAAAGCCTTAGAAGTCTTTAGCGAAGACTTGGAGATGATGGATAATTATTGTCCAGAACTAGAATGGTTTGAATTAATCGAAGTTCCTTTTCAATTGTCAATCCCATCGCAAGGTATCCAACAGGAAAAGGTAGACCATTGGACTGGAAAGGAAGATGGGGATAACACAGGTTGGTGCATTGAGTGCAAGAACCACATCAAAGACATGGGACATAAAATGGATTGTTCCCGAAACCCAAAAAACAGAGGAAACTAAAATGAACGATATTGACCCGATAGAACTAAACAAGTTAAAAGATCATGAATAGATACCCCCCACGAGCCTTTGATGAGGCAATTGATAAACTACCTAAACATATGCGCCTTGGCGTAAAATTATGGATAGAGGAAGGTGTGCCTGGCGGGCACTTCCTCATGGCCGTGATGGCTAACGATTTTAAAGAGGTCTTTATGAGGGCGGATAAGACGAATTTAGCTGTCTTGGCTGATTGGGTTAACTTTCTACAGAACCATGCTCCTATAGGGTGTCAGGGTAATAGGGAGAAAATTAAAGCTTGGAAAGGTTTGATGAATCCAGTTGATACTTGATATAATGCCTACATGGAACATAATGCACTAGGTAAGATGCTTGCGAAGACTGAAGAAACAGCCCAGCGTAAGCTGAATGAGAAGATCGCTCCTCCGTCCGACAAAACCCTTAAGGAATACTTAATAGAATGTTGGATGGAAGGATATCTTGCTGGGAAAGAAGGCGATGATTCTATGAATCTAGCTACTATTGAGTGCATCGAAAAAAAAGTAATGCGGATGTTTGCCGATGTCTAATATAACTTTTGAAAAGGCTTGGCATATTTTTACAGGCATTACAAAGACAGATAAAGCCTATGTATATAAGGACTTAGCTCGAAATCGCTGGCTGGCCGCCGGTCTCCCTATAGCTGAGACACAAGAAGATAAGTTAAATTTTGTCATCGAACATCTTGAATACCTCGCAAGAAAGTCGTATACTCCAGATAATGGATTAACTCGATCCATTGAAACCTTAAAGGATTTACAATGTTCGAAGATGACAAATACAACGAAAGAATAGCAAAAGCTGGGCTTAAAGCAGAACTAGAAATAGGCCTTACAGGAGAAATTTCTAACAAGAACGCAGCTGAACTAGACGATGTTGTCGCTATAATGATTACAAAAGTTCTTAAAGAAGACAAAGCGCTACATATGTTAGAGCCAAAGGAGATACGCCTTTTAAAGCGCACGAGAGGCTTCCTTATGGAGAACGCCGGCACCACAGAAGCTATTCCTAACATGACAGAAGTAGCGCAGATTCTTAAAGATTACCTATTAAAGATAGCCTATCTCTGTTCAGAGAATGATGCCGATGAAGCTTTTGATGAGCTTTATGAAGAAATAGAAAACTTTAATGATGAAAGTATAGAGAACGATCCTTATAAAGAAACAGATCCTTACAAAGAAACAGACCCTTACAAAGAAACAGATTGATGAACATAGAAGATAAAGACTTAACGCTTAGCATTAGGCGCTACTATAAGACTGGATGGAACATTGCGTTCTTCCAGTCTATAAAAGAGTTTAAAGACTCTCTACGCTGTGATGAGAAATCCATGGCATATCTTAAAGCAGAGTTAGGTGGATTAGATGGTGAGTGCGATGACTCGTACTCATTTGATGACTTTCTAGAGGCCTACTGCCGTAAGTGCCGTAAATACGAAGTAACATTTGGTTATATCCCAGAGGAAGAATAATGACAGAAGAGATGACTTGTATTGTATGTGGGCAAGAATGTGACCCTATAGAAGATGTAAATCTATGCGATATGATGGAAGCGCTAATATGCGCAAATAAATATTTAACATGCTGTAATTGTTTTCAATATGTAGATACGAGTACCGACGCAAGGTACCGTTTGCGCTGGCGTAAGCATTTTAAAGAGATAGATAATGGCTATCGCCCTGTTGATGAAGAAAGACTTCGTATGGTTAAAGATCTCTATGATTCTTGTTGGTAAGTAACATAGACGAGTTTATTGTTCATAAAATGAGCGCCTTAGATTTTATCTAGGGCGTTTATTTTTTCTTTTTAGATAAACCTCTCTTCAGAGCTAGCGCCCCCAAGCCTAGCCCGGCGACTGCCCCTCCACGAAGAAAGAGGTTAGAGCGTTTAGCTTTTCTAAGTTGATCTAAAACAGCTTTTTTATTGCTAACGCCTTTTATCTTATAATTGGAATTAAATAAAGCTTGCGTTGGTAATGCATTGGTAGTCTTTACCCCTCTACCAGTAGCCTTAGTAATAGCGGCTGGCAAGGTCCCACAGTGCTGTCCTGATGCATCACATACAGATACTTTTTTAGCTTTTCTTCTGAATGTAGGCAGTAGTACATTTTTTACACCGTCCATAACAGCTTTTCGTGTATCGTATACTGATCCAGCAAGCCTTTTTCCAGTCCTTGAAACTGCTTCTTGTTCAGCTTTAGTCAAAGCTTTTTTTGGTGTTAATGCTATGAAAGGTGTTGCCTGTGATAGCTTTAAAGGCGATATTGCTCCTTTACTAAAGCGAGTAGGCCGCTTCTTAAAACGCTCCTCTAGGTTTTTAAAATGTTCATACGATTTTTGCTTGTAATCAGCTTTGAAGATTTCTTTATAATCCTTAGCTAAGGTTTTCTCTACTCCCGATAAGGTTTCTTTGCCACCTCTTGTATAGGATTTAATGGCCTTTACACGCGAGGGGTCTACCTTATATACTTTTGCAAGCTCTTCTCGATATTTATTTGTTTCTATATGTATTCCTTTCCTTAGTTTAGACTTAGAAGCTATATGGTCAGGCCTAATTCTATCGCTTAATAAATGCTTAGATGTTTCGCTATACGGAGACTGTCCACCTCCTAGCATACCTCCTTTAACCCGCACCTCAGCGTGGCGTAGACCTAAACCGCTTGCCGTGGCAGCCCCTTCCCCCATTATTCTAGGTCCGTCTTTCATTAAATCTTTAAGAGCTGATACGCGTGGCTTAAAGCCTCCTTTTTTACCTATTATTTCTTTTAGATAGTTACGTTCATTGGCTGGTCTGCCTTGTAAAAATATATCTCCTACTTTAGAGGTCTTTAGCAGTTTCTTATGCTTTATCCTTGGCGCGGCTTTTACCGCTTTTTCTACTTTGCCTGCATCTCGGATATATTGCACCAGCGAGGCTCCGGGTAACGCTGCTCCAGCCGCAAATGCTCCTGTGTCTTTAAAATCAACCATGTTAAATTATAACACCTTTTTTTGGTATAAACTAATATGACAAAAAACCTAAGAAAGTTAAGAAGGACAGTCCTAGAGAGAGTACGAGGTGAAAATGTCCTCGTAGTTGGGGGCTTCCTTGGAGCAGTCTCTGCTGTGTATGATGCACTGCATAAGGTCGTAGGCGAAGGCCTATATGGCCTTTGCTACACCACCTTAAAAGGGCGCCCAGTCTGGGTCAATAGCGGCTTGAGTGAGTACGATACAGTACTCACATGCTTGCATGAGGTAACTCATGCAAGCATCGCCGAAAGCGACCTCGACCTCGCCCTCGAAGAGGAAGAGGAATTATGCGATAGCGTGGCTGAATATGTCTATAACCATAGGCGGTTCAGGCTCAGAGATCGTAAATACATACTCTCACTATTTTAAATAGTGAGGGTTTCTTTTTTGTTAATCTTTTTTTATTAACGGGCATAAAGACTTATGAAGCCAGCATTCTTTCTTTATGTGCTTTGCCCTACCCTTCTTTTTTGGGGTTACTTCATAGCACCTTACTTAGGATACCTTACATGGTTCCTAGCGCTCATTCTGTGGGCGCTTTTCTTCACCGCAGACATTACAATGATGTTCAAAAATGACAAACGTAAATAATAACCTACTCCTCGATAAAATTCTAACAGAAGTTGCTGATGCTATTAGCACTGTTCGGGATGAGCTTGATAGCATTCAAGACGAGCTAAAAGACGCAGTACATGAAACAGAAACTATCCCCTGCCCAATATGTGATATCTCTGCAGATGAAATTATACAGACACCGGCAGGCGAGAAGATGTACGATATAGGGGACACAGGGCATATCCAATCCTTTGATGGATATACCTGGCATGTACAGATAGAGGATACGAGTAAAACAACAAAAATACTGGAATTATCGCGCCGTGATGCTAAGATGCTTGCTAAGCAACTAACGCTTGCTTTAGCAGAAAGTGACTGATTTCGATACTAGAGACGAACTGTATAAAAGACAAGATAGGGAAGAGGAACTTAAACGAGTTTCCTTCCCTGTCACAGAATATAATATGAACGATACAATAAAAATACATGTACCCAGCTCTTGCACGCAGTGCGAGGCTATCCAAGAACTAATAACCTTCTGTCTTAATAACAAAGATCGATGGGGGGATTCAGAAGAATCTTTCCGTCACATATCTTGGGCAGTAGACAAATCAAAGGAGTTCCTCACGCATGCTGAGGAAACTTTTAAACAAGCTCAACCAAGAATAATAGATGTCAAGTACTGGACAACAGATAGATAAACAAACCACCACTAAGCCTAAAGAGTCGATTATTAATATTACTCCAGAAGCCTCTTCTTTATGGAAAGGTTTAGGGGGGCACTTCGATGACTTCTCCCAAATACTATGTGAATTTATTGATAATAGTATTGCTAGTTTCCCCCCTGGCTGGAGGAATAGAAATATTTACATTACTTTAAAGCCAGAGCTTCAGACTAGTGTGCATGTAGAGATAGTAGATAACGGACCAGGTATAGTAGATTTAGAATCCGCTTTTACTATAGGCAAAAAAGACGAGAAGGCTTCCCTGCTAAATGAGCATGGCTTTGGTCTAAAACATGCCTTAGCTACAGCTAACCCTGCTAATGATTCATGGAGCGTGAAAACACGTTTAGTAGGTGAGGATACGTTTCATAGAATGATATCAGCTCCTTTTGATTTTACTATGAGCGTAGAGCATCACTTGATAGATAATCTTGTTCTCCCTGCGAGTGGAACAGCTGTTTCTTTTACATGCACGCGTTACTTGTTCGATTCGTTAAAAGCTAGAAAAGACAACAACCTTGATGCAACCGTAAAGCTTCTGATCGAGGATTTAGGATATATCTATGCAGGCGTCCTAGATAAAGGACAATGCTCTATCCTTGTTAATAATTTAGATAATGAGTTTGGCTTCGTTAGCGTACCTGCCGTTAAGCCCAAGTGGGCAGATATGTACAATCCTGGGCAAAACGTAATCCCTTATGACCTAGGTGATGGCAAAATAAATATCGAGTATGCTTTCGGTAAAATGCGCCCTGCTGAATACAAGCGCCACTATGGGACAAATATGCGAGATGCTGGTATAGAGATTAGGATTAATGGACGTATTATAGAAAAAGGCTTAATAGCTAAGATATGGGAGCTAACAACTCATCCTAATCAAAACTCTTTCTTAGGTGTGATTAATTTGATCACCAAAGATAAAAAAGCATTACCTAAAACAAGAACATCTAAGAATGGCTTTAGAACAGGCGATCTTAAATTAAAACGCCTCTTTAATTGGATACGTACAACTTTTCCAAAGATACCTAAGAATACTGTAGGTAATCTAAGCGAGAAACAATTAGTGAAAGAACTGGCTACATTGAAAGAAACACATCTACGCGCTGCCGACAAACATGTCGAGACAGAATTTAGTGTATTTTCAGAGATACTCTCTAACCCATTAGCAGATCTTTATGTGTACGATGGTGCAGAGGTAATAATATATGAAGCTAAGAAATACTCTGCTTCAGTGCAGGATTTTTATCAGCTTATTATGTATTGGGATGGTCTGGTATCTGATGGGATTAAACCTAATGAAGGTGTCTTGCTAGCACCGCAACATGTAAAAGGTCTTTCTTTAATTCTAGGCAATTACAACAGTCGCTTGGACGCTAATGGTAATAACTATAACTTCGTACTTAAAACATGGGAAGACGAAGGCATAGAGCTTCTTGATTAAGACTACCTAGGGGGTATAAACGTATACCCCCTTTTTACTTATGCTTACACTACACAAATTAGACGATAACAAAGATTTTGTATATAGAAATAATATATATCTAGGTGACTTAGTTCATTTAGGTGCTGGTAAGTATTTTACCTTCTTTGATACTTCAAGAGTTGATACGCCTCAGCAAACTTTTGATTCCCGTGAAGCCGCTTTAAAGCACTTCGAAACCGCTAATTACATAAATACATCATGGCGAACATAGTCACTTCAAGGCTTTGTATTGTAGCTGATACAAAAACTCTTACAGATATTATCTCTACACACGAACCAGACGGATCTGATATTAACCCTCTTACATTAGGGGGTATATGGGAGGATATTAAAGATGGTTCAATACCCGAAGTTATGACAGCAGACAGTGAAGAGCTGCCTTATCTTATAAAGGAAGGAATCCTTGAACTTGGTTTGACATGTCAAAATGGGCCTCCTACAGAATGGGCGGGTAAAGTGGCAAAAAAGTATCCTAATGTATATATAATATTATCTGGAGATTATGATGAAGGGTTCACTGAAATTGAGGTATACCATGGCAAAGAAACCGCAATTACACAGTACGAGATAGACCATGATGATTGCGAGGAAGACTTTGAAGAGGTTTTCGAAGGGTTCATAAAGGAGTGCAAAAATGGCTAATTACGTTTCAGCAACGATACACGTTCATGGACCACCAGAGGAAATTTCCGCCTTTATAGAGAAGTCTGTGTCAAAAGCAGATGGAACATATGACGTAATCTGCTTAGGCGGCTTATATAGTAAATTTAGAGGGGGTATAGCTAGGCTATGGGATCCGTCTCCACCTACCTTTCAAGAACTGCGTAAAGACACAGAAAAAACCTCTTTCTCAGTCAGCTGTGAATGCGCTTGGAGCGCTCCGCACTGCTGGCTGATAGATGTCTCCACTGCCTACCCTAAGATCTTTTTCATCTTACAAGAAGATTCGATAGAGAATGATTACTTAGGAGTAACCGCTTACCAGGGTGGTGTTATACGTTACGAGCAAGGGAAGGAATTCAATTGCCCTGAATTCATAATAAACGATAAAGGTGAGAATATCTCAGAAGCACGATGGGAGGAAGGAGATTACTGGGATGATTGTGATATCGATTGTGAAGCATTCTCGGGTTGGCTTTGGGAGCACATTGAGCAAGCCCTTCAACACTACACGCAAACTTTGAACGTATAAAAAAGAGCCTAGGGGTTAACCTTAGGCTCTTTTTTTGTAAGAGGTTTTTTCTTCTTATATTTCTTTATGAGATAGGTATTTAAAAGGTGAGGAGACAAATAGGCAGCGTAAGTACCACCAGCTAGTGCTAAATGCTTTCGAGCCCTTTTTAAACCTGCCTTACCTATATTTAACTTTTTTAACGCCTTATATCCTCTCACAGATGCGCGGACTTCTTCGCTAATTGTTCCGAGAGCTGGAACCATAGAAGCTCCTAAAGCGGTGTTTTGCAATAAGGGATCGTCAGTGGCCCAGGCGAGTGCTCCTGGTACCAGACCAGCTACTGAGATGTGGTTGGCGGCTCGTAAAGCTTCGTGAACTTTTCGATATTTTGCGCTGTTTCTTAAACCAGAACCGTGTCCTATCTCGTGTGCCAGTACTTCAACAGGTCCTTTCTTCGGCGCAAAAACTGCATGCGTATCAGTCCTATAGTGAGCACCTAGCCCGCTATCCTGAATTCTCGTGCCAGTATATTTCATTATTTTCTTTAATTTGTTATACTGAGCCTTTCCAGCTCGTTGCTCAACACCATGTGGCCGGTTAAATTGAGGATGGGCAAGAAATGAGCCTGCCGCTTCTGGTGCCTTTATAAGACCAAACCCAACAAGGGAATCAACGGCTAAGCTTTTCAACCTCTTTGACGTTTCATCTTCGGCTTTTTTGGTTAAATGCGCTTTCTCGAGATTGTAGCCTTTATCATATTGCATCCCAGCTGATGTACCAGCAAGTGCTCCGCTTACTAAAAAGGCTTTTGTGGTTTGACTAGTTTCATTTTCTATTTGCTTTTGTACAGCTTTAAGTGCCCCACGGTTCCCTTTATTCTTTAGGTTTATTTTGCCATGTCGTATATCGGTAAGCGCTTTGCGTACCTTGCGATTTGCTGTTTTTTCTTTTCCTAATATTCTTAAAGACTTCGCCGTTTTTTTGGATAGATAGGAACTTTTTAAACTCTTTTTAAGTCCTTTAGAAGCGCTGTTGCCATGATAGAGTAACTTAAAAGGTTGTTTCATGCCCTGCACGAAGCTTCTTACTAGGCCGCCTCTCTTTAGCTGAGTTAGCCCCCCTACAAGAGCTGGTACAATAGTTAAGCCTCCCAGAGTGCCACCAGCAGCAGCGGCTATCCCAGCTGATGACTTCTTTTTACCTTTAATAGCATCTTGCTGTCCGTAGGCAATTGTTTTAACGCCACTAGGATCAAAACCAGCTGCGAAATCTTTTAATAGGCCTCTAGCCACGCTTTTTCCGGTTATAGCTATCTACGGCCCTGTGTCCCAAAGAGCTAGCTTGCTGCAAAGCTTCCATTTTAAAAGCTGCGTCTTCCCGCGCTCTACGCTCAACGGCTTGTGCTGCAAAAAGCTTGACACCATATTCATGAGCCGCGCTCTTATTAGCGTCGTCTCTATCTCTTAATTTGGGGAATTTTTTACGTAATACTTTAACTGCATCGCTATAAGCATTAGCGCTTGCCCGCATCGGAGCGATTCCGAGCGTAGGAATACCTGTTAACCAAGGATGTCTTAGAACAAAAGAGTCTTTAATAGCTTTGCCAAACAACTCTCTCGCCACTTCTTCTTCTTCATCGTTAAGGTGCGTCGAAAAACGGCCCGGCATAGAGCCCGTAAAATCATGATCGAGCTTTAAGTCTTCTAGCTTATCTATAGTAAGCTGTATAGCTGCCTCCTTAAGAGCCTCTTTTTGAGAAGCTAAACCGCTCAAATATAAGGAATGCATGGAACCTGCTTTTTCAACACCTTGGGTATCTTTAGTTATCCTCTTTTTAGAGAGACCTTTTAACCTTTTTGTATAAGTCATAGCTTTAAATTATACCTTTCTTTTATTTTTCTTCCAATATGCACTTAAAAAGTATATACTGTTAAGCATGACTCGATTATTTCAAAATGCATACCGTGTAAGACAAGAAAAAGCTCGTAAAGAGCATACTAGGAGGATGGCTTGGAGACGAGCTATCGATATAACCATTCCTACCTTAGTTATGATAGTAGGGGTTATATTCTTATTTGCTATATTTAGTTGTTCCGCTCCCGTGAGTTTAGACAACCAAAAACTAGTCCATAACAACCATGTCCTCGGAGGAAACTTCTATAAGGACTGCATGTTCTGCCAAGGGGAAATCAACTTTCTCTTAGGTCATTCAACAACAACAACACCTTGGGAAGATAAGGTCTTCCGATACTAATCATGATTAAACTAATTACACTTTTACTAGCCCTGTTTACAGGGGTAGATACCGACTATGGACAGTTTCAACACTATGTAGTTTTCACCGATTCGAACAAAGATGGAGTACTGAAAGGCTCGGTACATAATGAAGACTACAATTACAGAGGGGATGTTTACATTTATGGGACGGACTTTCGTCTTTCATACTCCTACCCACTTGACCAAGAAGACCCTTTCTTTGTTGCAGATATCTCCGAGGATGTTGTAAAAACACTAAAGCGTAATGTCCCTGCGGGACGATGGCAAGTAGTATACGAGTATGATGATGAGTGGTCTCCAAACAACGTCGCTCATAACTATGTAAATCTGGTATGGATAGCACCTGAAGACCATCTGGGCTTACTGTTCGCAGTATCCGTAGATGTTAATACAACTTACCATCAAGGGCTATCCCACTACACAAATGTTTACGCTGAGAAAGGATATGATTCTTTTTTTCACTTCCAATGTTTCCTTCCTAGTTTACAAGAAGAAGCGTTTGCTACCACCTACCCTTTCGGTTTTGGTAGATGGGAAGCAGGAGACTACACCTACTAAGATTCAATCTCCCTAATGATCCTTTAAGGTATTCTTGGGGAGATACCTAAAAATGAACAAAGAAGAATACGAATATCACAGAGAATGCGTAGGAGGGCTACGCCTTGCGGCTATCACAGCCATAGCCTTCTCTATCACCTTTGTCTTAACCATAATCTCCGTGTGGAACTGCGATACCTCAAAAGTCTATCAGACTGATGAGCTCCGAACAGGTGCGGGATGCGGAGAATGAAGCATGAAAAAGGAGAACAAATGTCTAAATCAAAAAAACAGCTAGAAGAAGAGATTAAAATACTTAAGCTCCGCTTATCACTAGCCGAAGAGCATATATTAGAAATGCAGCCTGCCTTCCTAGAGTACCAGTTAAATAAATCAGAGAGGGAGCCTGAGCTTTGGGTAAACTATTTAAGATCTTTCAATGAGAAAATGTGTAAAGCTAAGAAAGAGAAAGTTAAGAGTAATCCTTTCTGGGGAGAGGACTACGAAGGTGAAGGTAGGTCTTAGTTCTTTTTAGGCACATCTAAGAATTGCTCATTTAAGCTTTTCTTTATTGAGCTCATCTGGTATAGATACTGATCAATACTTACTTGGGGCTTCCCTTTCCCGCCGACTTATCAGCAACACGTTGTTGATGTTTTTTGTAAGTGATACTTGCATATTTCTCTATATAAAGATGCAAACTCATCTACCCATTCTCCTAGCGTCATCTGTCCCCATATTACCTTCCTGGTCAAAGCGGAAATTTATATTAGTTTGAGATTCTTCACTTGCTAGCCCTTCTATAAGTGCGCCTTCCTCGTTTCTTAACGCAAACCCATTAACCCTAGTAGCCCCAATCTCAGTTACATAATGTGACCCATGGGGACGTTTAGTTTCTAAACCCCCCAAACCACTTTGTCGTAGCCAGTCACCTACTGTTGTGTGATCTAAGAAAACATCAGGCATATAAGCTACCTCGTCTATACACCCTTTAAAATAATTATCGCCAGTTACCTCTGAGCCAACAGCTAGAGGTGCACTATGTACTTCAGTATTGATTTCCGTATAGGTAGCGTCTATGTAGGCCCCTGAAATATCAAATGAGCCTATCCATGTGCCTCCTAACCTGGTTGCCATGTTTTGCGGATTAAAGGAAGAGTAGCGGCCATACGCACCATATTGCTTTCCTGCCGTACCATGCTCTAGATCAAATATTGTCGCGTCGTTATTATCAAGCGCCTCTCTTACTGCGGATTCTGGTATACGTAGAGTGTAATTCTCTATTTTACCACCTTCGATGTTGAAAGAATTTAAAGTTAGCCACCACTCGTTAGCGCTATGAGTAATATGTTGCTCATTAGATACCCCTTGACTGATTAATCTTAACGTAGCTCCTTGCTTTATACCAACAGGTACTCCCATTACTGTTTCAGCTGTGTTTTCTAGTGTACTGTTAGGAGCCCAAATATTCACTTTTAATTCAGGTAAATATGACTCATCACTTCCATCACTATAGTGGTTATTATAAAAAGCGAAGCCAGTTATGCCAGCATCCTCTTGATCAGCTGTATCTCCTTTCTTAAAACCGAAGTATTTCTTAGATCCCCAATCACCAGCATAATCATAAGAATGCCAATCGTCATAATAAGCAGCAGCGCTTTCAGCAGCGCTAGTAGGAAATTTATAATGCGAACATGCTATTATAGTATTAGAATCACCATAAGGTGAGCTCTTATACTGATCAAGTTTAGTCCACGCCGCTACAGTGAATTTTGTATGTCTGTGGGTAGACTCACTTCCGTCTAAGCACACAAAAGAAGAAGCTAGGTCAAGCGTCGTTAGATTAGTCCAGTCAACTTCCGCTATCTCCTGTCCTCCCTCTATATAGGCGGCAGGTGTGCCATCCATATATTCTCGTGGTATTCGCAAACTATACTTGCCCCATAAAGAATCCTCATCGAAGAACGCGGTTGGTAGTGTTAAATCACCACTCCCCTCTATTACTGTATTTTTTGCTTTTCCCTGTCCCGTATTATTACAATAATTTGGGTTATCAAATCGCCATATGAATTTACCTGATTCATTAGGCATATATCCTCCCTCAGAGCTCGTGGTATACATACCATCAAATTTAAAGAAGGTCTTATTTTTACTTCCTATAGATATAGGTTGTGCTGGTATTGGACTAGGAAGGCCTATAGATGTACTATTCGTAGTAAAAACCCAGGTATACTCAACTAACGAGTTTCCTGCCACATCAGTTATATTTGTAGTTAATGTAACAACATAAATCGAAGAGGCGCTTAATAAACTCTTTGGTGTAAATGTAGCTGTATATGTAATAGGATCATAGACAATAACACCTGTTACAGGAGTGCCATTAACTTCCACAAGGAAAGAATCGTCATCCACCGAGGCAGCACTTAGGTCTTCGTCAAAAGTGGCAGTAATTGCTATAGTACGTTCTACGTTTACTGCAGTATTAAAGGGGAAAGTGCCTGTTACTTCAGGAGGCGTAACGTCTCCCCCACCGGCTGCTACAGTCGTAAAGGTCCATACTTCGTCTGCGCCTAAATTATCTCCATCTAAGTTTGTTATTGCAGTTGTCAATGTTGCTGTATACAGAGTTGAATTAGACAAATAGCTTTCTGGAATAAATCTAGCTTCAAGCGTATTATGATTAAACACAACCGACCCGGCTACTGGATTACCTCCCGTCTCTAAAGTAAAACTTGTCCCAGTTACGGTAGCGGCATCTAAGTCTTCATCAAAGATCGCTGTAATACTTGTCCCTATAGGTATATCAATATCTGTATCTGCCGGGTTAGTACTAACTACCGTAGGGGGCGAAACATCAGCTGTTGTGAATGACCAGCTATAAGGAGCTGCAAGCGTGTTTCCCGCTATATCTGCTATGTCCGTAGATAAAGTAACCGTAAAGGTTTCTAGAGGATCTAGGCTATAAGACGCAGGAGTAAACACAACTACTGTATCATTAGTTGTAAAAGAGTAAGCTCCCCCAAGTGGTGTAAGAGCAGAATCTAGTATTTCGAAGCTATATTGGTCTATAGTGTTTCTATCAATAGGCTCGCTAAAGGTAACTTCAACAAGAGTATCGCGTCTAGCTATATCTATGTCTCCTGAAAGAGGAGAGGTTGAATCAACTGTAGGCGGTGTAGTATCTGGACTATTACTGGTTATTGTAAAAGACCATACCTCAGCGTTAGCAAGCGGAGCTCCCTCTAAGTCTGTAATACCTGTAGTCAGCGTTGCTGTATATTCTTCATCATTTGTCAAAGCAACATCAGGTACGAAATATACGAGAGCGTTATTCTGAGCATAAATACCTACAGAACCTGTTATAGGCGTTCCACTACTATCCTCTAGTAAGAAATTATTGGTAGTAGCACTAGCTGGGTCTATAGCCTCATTAAAAGTACCTCTGATCGTTACTGTTTCAGCAATATCTGTCGCACCGTCAGTAGGCCAGGTGCTATCAAGTACTGGAGGTGTATTTATTTTTTCTGTTACGAAAAAAGTTTGAAGTTGCCCGACAAGAGGAGCTCCCTCATTATCTGTAATTAAAGCAGCTGTCGCCTCTACATAGTATAAATAATCTTCGTCTAGGTCCGCATTAAAAGTTATTGTAGCTGTAAATGTATTAGAGTCATAAACTAGGACTTGTGCTGGTTTGGTGCCACCTGGTTCACGTACATCTAGAGAGTTGGTATCCACGCCATTTACATGCTCACTAAACACAACTATTACATCAGTGTCTAGAGCTACGTCACGAGAACCGTCAGGCGGAGTAACTGATGTAATATAAGGCGCTACATTACTTGCTAATGTATCAAACGTCCAAGTATACTCACCACCGTCTAAAAGATTACCAGCTAGATCAGTTATGCTCGCATCTAAAGTGGCTATATAGTCATGGTCTAGAGTCAGATCGCTAGAAGGGGTAAGCGTTGCTCTGTTCTGCGCGGCATTCCAGCTGAAGGAAGCAGGGACTGGAAAACCCGTTGTTGTATTTGTTAGAGTAAACGTTGTTCCGTCTAGAAGTCCTGTATCCATTGCCTCGTCAAATTCGCAATAAACTATGGAGTTTATATAAACAAATGTAGCGCCATCAGATGGGTAGGTGCTTTCAACCGTAGGAGCTGTAGTATCACCTTGGCTCTGTTCCGTATTGAAGTAAAGGATTTGAGGCTCTAAAGGGACGAAGAACTTATTCATAATAGACCCAGAAACGTAATTTAGCCTTATATTATACGTAGTTCCGTAAGAAAAGAGTTGATCAGGTGTGAATGCTAATCTTTTAGTAGTATCATCATAACTAAGGGCTCCAGTTACTACGCTTCCTCCGTCTTGTACAACCATGTCAAAATCCTTAGTGAGTACATACTCACTTGCTTGGATAATAGATTCATTTAACTCAATAAAGCAAGGATCAGCAATAGGTGCGTCTATCGTAGCTGTTCTTTCCATGATAACAGGAGGCCCTTGAGTGCTAGCACCAAAATCTATACGTATATTGTCTAATCTAATTTCATCCCCAGTTACAAGGTCTGACTCTCTTACTGTATTGTAAGGAGGTACGGAATCTTTAACTCTCTGACGAATTACAAGCTTACTCTCCCCGTCTGTTGCATAACTCGGCAAAGGGAAGGAAACGTTGGTCCAAGTACTATAAGCATTTTTATATGTAACAGTGTATGGATAAAACTCTGTTCCATATTCTATAAAGAATAAGATATCCCCCTCCGCCATACTTGTGGTAACTTTTAAGTCAAAATTAACCATATATAAGCGTCCTTTTGTTAGCGTATGCCTTGGATGAGAGCCAGCCGCGTAAGCTATTACAGTGTCATATTGAGTATCTATAGGACAGACCGCTATATTGCTTTGTTTTGCCGCATCAAACATTACAGTACCCTGGTTAGTAATAGACCAAGGAGCAGCTACGGGAAGCTCAAAAGCCCCGTTCTGCAGGAGGGACTGAAAAGGCGCTGCGTAAGTACCGGTTGTAAAATCCCAATTTTGTGTAGGTAGCTTTGCTCCTGAAAAGTCCCACACACTATCCATAACCAGCGTATAAGCAGTGTTGTCAACTAAAGGCGCTGTAGGGGTAATGCCTATAGCATCGATGGAGGCATAATAAGTAACTACAGCATCGACTTTAACCGAGGCGGCATCTTCAATATATACTGTAGTCAAGTTTACATCTTTTACGTTTAGCAGGTGATCCACATAGATCATCAACTCCTCAGCAGGATTTACATCAACAGCATTGTTGACAGGCCTTGTATGTATTACCGAAGCTACCGCAGGGGCAGCATTAGCTATGCGTATCTTATATTCGTATTTCTCTAGCTTATTTCCATTAACGTCCATTAATCTGTAAGAGGGATTAGTGTCCACTATTTCTGTACGGATTGTAAAAGTTCTACCGTAGTCTGTAGCAGATGCATTTTTAAGTTCAAAGTCAAAAAAGTGACCAGACGAGTTATAAGTAATATCAAAGTTAAAAGTTTCAGGGGCTTCACCAGGTTCTTCTAATATAGTGAAATAATTTGAATAAGGCGCTGTAGGAGTGGTCATACCATTTCCTACAGATTCAATCATAAAGGAAAATCTTGATCCATTTGCTAAAGCGTGGTTTACATTCTCTTTTTTAGTAGCCACAAGAAATGGCATTGTTTTTTCCTGCGCAGCCAAGGAAACACTCGTAACAGTTACTTCATCGCCATCTACTAAAGCGCTATTATAATCCTTTATCTGGTCTCCGGTGTCTATATGGTCTACTTTTAATAAGACTGCGAAAACAGTGGCATTATATTCTTTGTTAAGATTTAAACTTCCAGTATGAAAAATAGGTGCGTTATATACACACTCTTGGGGATAAGCCATAGTAGCGGCGTCATATTTAACTTCATGAAAACCTGTAATTCCTTCATTACCTTGAATAGCTAATATAAAACAGGTTTCTCCGTCCACTATAGTAGAGGAATCTACGCTAAAAGTAATCTCTGCGGTTAGCGCATTAGTAGCAGTAAGTGTCGTAGGATTAACAAGCACTTGATGCATTAAAGGTAGATCACCATGAACAGGTAAGTGTGCTGTACTGATAAGTGTAGTAGTATTAAGAATAACGTGCCCCCTCCCTTCCCCGCCAAGGGTGGGTCCAAAAACCCAATGGAATGCTTCGTGTTCATCGGGTTGGTTGGCATCAAAATTAGGATTCCTCAGCAAGTTCTCTCCCGTTGCACTATAGTTGCTATCCCCTATACCAACAACCTGTACTTCAAGTTCTTCCCAAGCTTGTATATCTTTAGATCCATTCCATCTGTAAAGAGAGCAAGAAGCTAGGATATCTGAATCCTTAGATAAGCCAACCCAATACCACCCATCTGTATCTAATGCTGCATCGAAAGAAAATTGGATTTTATTTGCGCCTCTTGGTATAGAAGCAAACAACTTATTAGAGAAAAGGCCATCCGCCTCAACACCTTCTACCCATATACTAATGCCTTTAGAGCTATTGCCATGTCCAATATTAAGGAGCTCTACATAGGGTTCACTATCCCCTTGTAGGCGTGAATCCAATACTGTAGCTGCTATATCAGCGTTTGCATTTGTTGCTATTGTGCCTATTAATGAGTCGTCTCTAAAAGTATTCTTAATACAAAAAATAGTTTCAGCAGAGTATTTTTTGTTAAATTGCCACGAGCTATCATGAGGGAGTGCTAAGCCTCCTTCACCTGATATTATAATGTTATCACCTAAACCAGCACTCTCAAAAGAATTTTGAGGTTGGTTATACCTATATAGCTGAATATCATCTAATAAAACAGCTGGGCGATCTACATCACTATCTTTAGCTCTATTGCCTATCGTTAGTGTATAACTATCTGATACCTTGCTATCTCTAGTATTAAAAATATGCTCGTACGTATAGTTAACTTGGCTGCGTATTACAGCCCCAACCACGTCGCTGACCGTAGTGTAAGTATTTGGGTTTAAGTCTTTCTCAATAGCATCCCATGCAATACCCCATGAGCCGTCTGCTTGCAAGTACTCATTAGTTCTATTATTCTCTAATGTAAATGTAACAAAACCATCGCTAGACGAACTCCACGCTTTAAAACTAAGCGCATAATCACATCCAGGTTCTAATGTGTAGGCCTCTAAATCTTGCGCAATAAAAGGTTTATCTACGTTCGGGTCCGCCGCAAGCGCCTCAGGGAGCGTGCATACGGCATAACCAGACATAGGCCTTTCCATTGTTGTATTGGAGCCAGCTGTAGTAGGAATAAAGCCTACGGAGGCTCCATCCCCTAAAGACCACCGCCACACTTCAATGGAGGGATCGTTAGTAAAGGCTGTCAAGTTACTGTTTTGTATAGCACGACGCTGCCCATACATAGGTGTGACAGAAACATTGTCGATGGCTAATACCCCATTTCCAGTATATCCCCCTTGAGATTGAATCATACCTATAGTAATACTTGCTCTAATATCAGCATCTAATGCGTTGAATAAAAGTGCTTCGTTATTGAACCACCACTTATGTATTGGTCCATAATATACTGTGGCATTACTTACAACCGTATCCCAGCGATACGTATTGAAGTTGTAGTAAATAGGCGCATCGCCTGCATCTACATTTATAGAATCACTAGCTATCCGCCCTTCTATGGTCATATAAGGTGAAATATACACAGCAGTTTTATTTGTATCTGCAGTGTTGAAAGATATATGATCAAAAGAAAGCTTGTAGGTGGAGGACTTCTTCAAGATGAAATCTTGACTCACGGATGTGCCTGCACCAGCTTCTGGTGGAAGAATCAATCTAGCCTTATTATCAGCAAAAGCTATCGAGTTTGAGACAGTAGCTTCCGTATCACTTGTATACCAACCACCATCAAAGGGGTGTGTCACACCTGTAGACAAGCGGAGCCATTCAAAAGAAGCGTCTTGTATCAAATTGGGCATAGTTATCCCAGCATTTCCATATGTCTCCCATGAGCGCCGCTTAGGTGTGAAAGCAAAATTAGTTACATCTTCATGTGAAGAATATGTTTTTGGTAAAATAACTAAATCAGAAATATCGGCATCTACATAGGAAGCTGTCAAAAGCTCCATTGCTGTTGCTGAGTAATTACCCATCATATCGCGTGAATGATTAGGGTGAGGAGATCGTCCAACCTGAAACCTAAAATTACTTACTGTTGCTTCTAATATCTCCTCGGAATTCTCAGGATCAGGTATGTTGTACTCTTCGTTAGAAATAAAACCCATATGATTTTGAGGACCTACATCATACTCTCCCAAGAGCTGCATGCCCCTAAAGGTCTCTCTTACTATGGTAGAGTTATCGACTAAAGCAGCTGGATCTCTAGCGTTGTCTAAATTAGCCACTAAGTCTTTTTCTCTAGCACCATAAAGCTTAATCATACCATTACCAGTATATCCTTCTTGACTATAGCCTACAGTAGCAGCAAAAACCCACCAATCAGCGGCTGAGTCTTCTAAGCCTACATCACATAGAGCTTCTTGATGAGATACCTCGTATGTTTGTGTACCAAAGTGCCCAGACCATCCGATACGTAATTCATTAGTATTATAATCCTCCATAATACGCATACGATACATAACAGCGTCAGTTGAGGGAGCTGCATTGATAGAGGTGCCAGAAGTGCCTTCTATATCCCATGGTGTCCAAGCAATACGCAAGGCTCTATAATCAGTGGTGGTTACTCGAGCATTGTTATATACGTGCCCCACTATCAAAGATATATCCATCCAGCCACCTGTTCTAAACCCATTCAATAAAGAACTGAAATCATTATTAGGATAGAATTTAATGGTTTTATACATACCATCGTTTAATACAGTAAGTGTTCCATAAGTACCTTCACCAAAACCGATATTTATAGAGCTCACACCCTCTGTGCCAAAGCTAAGGTTGATACCTTGTATATCCCCTAGCTTACTCACTGAGTTATTATTATACTCACACATGATAGCTAAGAAAGCCTCTCCAGATAGGATACCTTGATCTAGATTAACAATATTATTTTTGTCTGTACCTAGTACACTGATAATCCGTGGCATATCATAGTGGGCAAAAGAAAGAGCCCGTGTTCTATATGAAGCCAAGCCTCTTTCCGTTGAGAGTGTAGAGGTTAAATCGTTAACTGTATAACTTGTAGTGATGGAAGACTCTAGCCCATAATCAAAACGTTTTTCAGATAACTTCTTAGCATATTGCGTGTACTCAGGTAAATTTAAGCTAGAGGTGATAGTTAATGAAGTACCGCTTAAATCAGGAAGCTCAAAAGCAGCCCAGTCTATGAGCGGAGTAGCGCTTGTTAAGTCTTTCGAGAACATAACCCCAGAGAATTCTTTCTCTTCTGCAAGAATAGGATCTACAAAAAGCTTATCTGAGTATATCTCAGAGTTGTCTATGCGATATACATAAGCCGAAATAGACTCTGTAAAGCTCATGCTTGTTTCAGCTATCTTTAAAGTTACACCTGGTAACAATGTAGTATCTGTCCCACTTGGTGCTACAGCTTCCGTATGTGCTATAGTTCCAAAGTTAAATGTATTATAGCTAAACGTAGTGCTATCATGTACACACGTTTGAATACGCTCATCTATAAGCTCAACTTGCGGCGAAGATGTTACGTACAAAGCGCTCTCTACTAAAGTAGAATATGTGTGCGTTTCGCCATTGATACTCCATTTGGTTTCTATGTATAGATCACCCCAGCCATCGAACGCCCAATCATTATCCTCTATTTTGAATGTAGCATATAGACGCGCATCACTAGATGCTGCCAAGTATGTTAAATCAGTTCCAAAGCCTTTATTGAAAGAAGCTGTGATGTAAGAGCTTGAATCGGTACTGTATAAACGAATAGTAGGTTCCTCATAACCCAGGGGGATAATATCGGCTGTAGCTCTATTAAGATTACCCAGTAAGTTTTTGCCAGAAATGCGTATAACATGATCTTTCGTAGAGTTTAATTGTTTTGGTTGTATATCCCAATAAGTTGTAGCAGTAGTATCTTCTAAATATTCGTACTGATAAAGCGTATCCACTGAAGGAGTGGGTGCATCAGAGCCAGTATAATTTTGTGCATCTAAATTAATTATTTGTAAGTTAAGTGTTTCTAGCTCAGAAGCTGCGATACTATCACTACTTTCTAAGCCTGGATACATATAATCCATACGCTCAACTGTGAAGTAAGCATAGGTTGTATCTGGTAAGTCTAGGGGACTGAATGAGCTAAGACGTAGGTGAGCCTCTTGCCATTCCGTATTATCATATAAGCCAGTAAGTGCAGTTTGACTTTTTAGGTATCTAACAAAAGAATCATTTTCGGTCCTAAAGAGCTGGTTTTGCTCTAACGTACTTATATCGGATGTAGTAGACAGAACAGCTCCACTACCTTCATCTAAATATACATTACCGTAAAAACTAAAGTATGAGTCAAAGGCAGTTTGATTGTTGTCTTCGTTGAACTTATTGAAAAGATCTGGGTGAGCCAAGAAATACTTGCCACTTATGCGTCTACCTAAATAATGACTTGATTGCTCAGAGAAAATATGCGACATCTTCTCTGTATCCTGATCATAATACTTAGCAAATTCTAATTGCTTTGACCAGTAAATAGTCTCATGGTTGACAGTTCTTGGATTAGCCCATTGTTCCTGTGTAACCCCATCAGTATAGTGTTTAACAGAAGGTGCTAGTTTGGGCGCAGGTAATAGCTCTGTTATTGAATCTTCTTTGCCGAAACTCTTTTCCGAGACAGAAGTTTTTCTATTTTGTATGGTAATACCAGCATTGGTAAAACCATGTCCACCCGTATTCTTTGTGAATATTAAACCTACTTGTTTCTTATTAGGTAATATTTTTTTGATGTGTTTTTCTAACTGTACATGCAAAGCAATATAATCCAGGCCATTATGCTTCTCGGTAGAAACGCTAAAAGAAAAAGGAACGATAACTATGGTATCGGGGAAGAAAGCGCTTTTTATAGCATAAGGCACGGCTAAAGCTGCCTTTACTATATTTTTCCTTTCTTTGGTTAGGCGTAAAGATATAACAGGCTTAGCTGACGTTATATCTAAAGTTTTGTTTAAGTCAGAAATGTAATTAACTGAAAGTGATGTGCTGCCTATGTCAAGACTATACAGCTCAGGAGAGACAAAAACGTATTGCCTATCATCTAATACACCTACACACACTTTATCTTCTTCTACAAAACCTGCAGTTTTTAATCTATCAATAGAGAAGGATATAAAACCACCGTGGAGTTGATAATCTAATATTAAAGCAGTAGTGCCTTTCTTTGGATCGAATATCCATACTTCTTTAATATTGGAAGTGGCTACCGGCAAGCCTCTTAAGATATTCTGCTTGTCCTCACTTATAACTTTTGATTTCAAATGCATACTAGATGCAAAACGAATTTCAGGTTTTTTACCTGTTCTAGTTATATAATAATTATGAGGGTTTTTGTACAACAAGCGTTTATTATCTTGCTTATAAATATAACCTATCTCCGCAAAGCCACTTTCATTCGTAAAGGCTGGCTTGTATTTTAGAGTAAGCGGTATCTTATGTTTTATATTTTTCTTAAGCTTAATCTTGCCATGAACATTAGGCTTCAAGATATCGCCCGCTTCTGTAACAGCCTCTATAGTATTTTTTTGTATAAATTTAACCGCATTGAGTCCTATAACATATCCACCAGGAATGCTTTCTTTTGAACCCCATAGGTTTCCGTTAATAAATGAGTCATCTAGCGTGCTATTACCTTTCTGAACGCCGTAAGGGATCGTGACAGGGATAGCTTCCGAGCGTAAAGTATTCTGTGTCTCTAATAAGTAGATTTCACCTTCTTTTAATGTACGGTAGCTTGTTATATTAAAGCTAAAAGCAGCCCTATCACAGACATTAAAGAGTTTATCATTTGCGCCATCTGGTTGTTGCGTTAACTCAGCAACTAACTCATTAGAGACCTCAGTGCTATCAGAGGATGTGTACAGCCAGCCTTTATAAAGATAGTCGTGATTAAAGGTATCTCCCCAGCGCGCACTATCTGTGCTTATAGTTTTATCTGTATATATACTCTTTTGATATAAACCCTCCGTTAAAGCAGAGAAACCTTTTCCACCAGGAGCAGCAGAAGTTACTTGTACGTGAAATTGGTTAGCATGCTTATTTTGCTGGGGAAGCGCTGAATCTTCCTTAGAAAATAAGGTTAAACTATCTATATAAGCAACCTTAGCTTGTAAGCCATTACCTACTGTAGTTACGCCAAAGTGAGTAGGAGTTGTACCAGGGTTATGATTGAACACCAGAGGCATGACTGTCTCTACAGCGTTATCTGGCGATATAATATTAGATGTGCTGTCAAAAGAAGCATTTATCTCATTACCTTCAATTACATCTCTAACAGAGCCTACAGGTCCCCTAATGATAGTAGATATAGGAGAATCGATTCTCGTAAAACTAACATTGTTTTTTATAGCTCTTATGCTTACCTTAGGCTTACCAATGAGATTGGTTTTAGTTATAGCATTCTGACCTCTCACATAATCATTACTAAACAAACCCCAAGGCACATTAGACACGCCTGGGACAGCAAAGCCTGCATCAATGGACTCTTCTGGGCCTAAGCCCCATTGAGTCATTCCATATGAACCAATAGGCTCAAATTCGGTACCTACTATCTCGTCTGATATAGAAAGAGAAGCTTGATCTATTGCATAGTAATATGTGAAAGAAGAAGTATGAAGGAGGTTATGGCAATTAATATGCGCAACTCCCCCTTTAGATGAGGAGGTATGTGTGTACGCGCTTGCTGTATTAAACGCATCAGCGATCGAATCATATCCATCAGCTATGTATACTAAAGCCCCTTTTGAATCAAACAAATCCGTACGGTGTGTAGCTACTGCATTCGCAAAAGTAAAGTCTATGCCATTGTAAACGATATCATCTGCTTCTGTGTTGGTTGTATTTTTAACTAAACCTGTGCTAGTAAACCAACCGTCAGATGTTGGTTGTGCTGTTCCTGGGTGTATTGCTAAGATGCTCGGATCAGCTGTATTTAGCTCTGTTAAGCCTGTATATGTATAAGCGAGCTCTGTCGAAAAAGAGTCAAAAGAAACAGTAAGCGACCCAGCAGACATCCCAGTTAAGGAATGCATTAAACAATATACGCGTTGATTAAATGTAGATGCAGTAGTGTAATCGCCATCAGAATATCTTAAATACACTTTAGAGTTATCTGTGATGGTTGTAGTATTGGCTCCTTGTAGAACTGTAATAGGTGTTAAAGACTGTGTGGTATGAATATCGCCTTCGATATCAATACTTATCGTATCACCTTTACTTATCATCTGTCCCGATACACTCTTCGTAGCACTGATAGTAGTGCTAAGAATAATCGAAGCAGTATGAAGAGAAAGAGTCTCCCAATCACAGCCGTAATCTGTAGATACGACAGCATATAAGTCTTGAGGTGAGCTTGAATCATAAATACCTGCAACGTCTATATGGAATCGCTCATGTCCATTACTTGAACGGAGGACCTCATCAGTATATGGTACGTGGCCAACCAAATCTTTTGAAACTTTATTGTAAAAGGAGACACCATTTACACATGATTCCCATTTCTCTAAACCAGCTTGTGTATGTGTTTTATTCTCAGAAGAAAAGCCAGTACCATTTATCTCCATATAACGATCACCATATGGCGTTAAGCCTATAATTTGAGGTTCTCTACCTATCATTACTGATTGGGTCGTATATTCTTGTGTAATCGGATAAGGCGTTTCAATAACTACATCAGCTACACCATGCCATCTTTGCTTGTAATCTTTAATGTGTTGTTCATCTACTAAGCGCCACTCTTGTACATTTCTTTCAATATCCTTTAGGTTGTCATCAGGGAAAGCTTCTCCAATTAGCTCCCCTGTTGCTGTATACACAAAAGAAGGGTTAGCTGCGTGACCACCATCACTGAAATCTGTGGTACAGGTAAAGTCTGCCCTTTTACCTTTTGTCCATTGGAACAAAGAGTTTCTACTAACTGGCTGTATAGGCGTTGTATTGCTAGTGGATAGCTTAAGATTCTTAGCTATTACGTATTGCTTGTATGTACCTTTGAAATCAACGTTAGGCGTAGTGTTATGTAAGAATAAAACATCTACTGTTTCTAGCCCTGCAGTGTCTCCCGTTAGTTTAACTGTCCCATCTATATGAAATAAACCCTTTTGGCTTCTTAGTGAACTGTTGATTAAATCTATATAACCAACTATGTTATTAGATGTAAAAGAAGATTTACCTTGTACTGGTAAAGCTAAGGGGTTGTTTGGTATTGTGCCAGGCTTAAAGAGTAAAATACTAACCGAACCATCCTGAGAGGCCTTACTAACTGAATTAAAGGAAAGCGTAGTGATACCTTCTTTTTGCAATAACCCGTTTCTGACTGTGGCACCAGCCAAAACATTACGTTGGATTGCTGGTTCTTCTATAGCTATAAATGCGTCTGAATTTTCAAGAAACTGTCCATTTTTTAAGAGCGAAACCCTTAAAGCTACACGCTTTCCTGATTTAATAAAAGAGGAAAGTAACTGAGACGGTTCAAGATTAAAGGTGAGCCTGCTTGAATTTATAATATGTATATCATCTGTGTTTAAAATCTCTGTTTGATATGCATTAGACTCTAAAGCGCCTTTAGCCGTTACATACATAAGGTCAGTTCTAATCTGATCAAACTTAGGTAACTTGTTATCTAAAAAGTTTGAGCCTTTTAATGTGATATCTTCAAAGAATGAGCGTGTATCTAAAGCGCTTACGTTTAGTATGTTAGAGGTTTTATTAACTTCGAGATACATATCAGGCGAAGCGTAATAAATATATTCACCTGTTTTGAAGTCTGTTCCGCTAAAGCCTATATATAGCGAACCAGAACCACGAAATGAGCTAATAAACGAATTAAATTCGGTAGTATACTTGAACTTATAAATACGCTCATCAGTACTAACTTGCTCATACGGTATAGTGCTCGTGGCTATATTGCTATCAAAGATGCTAGAAACATCCCCTTTACCCTTGAATGCGTATGCTACTATTTGCGGATTAGTTATGTTTGCTATATTCTTAGCTTTTAACCTAAAGCTATTCCCAGTAGAGTCTTGCATTAAATCAGTAACACGTAAAGCACCATATAAAGGTATAGAGGTGATCCCCTTATTGAAGGTAATAGATACCTTAGATACCTTGTTGTAGGACACCTTATATAAGCCTTCTTTAGTGGAGCCAAACTTTATATTGTATGCTGGTATTGATATCGTTTGCTTTACTTTACGCTCTATATCATACTTACGAAGAGCTAATGCTTTACCATATAAGCTTAATGAAGCCGCATTCGTGGAAGAAGGAGAAAACGCTAAAGGACTATATGAATACGTATCCAGCAACTTGTTTTCAATATTTACTAAGGGTAAAGTCTTGTCCTGCACGCCTGTGTACCCCATAACACCTAATGTAGTAGCTTCCCTAATACCGCCATAAAGAAAATTCTTACCTCTTTGCGTCGTAGCCTGCTCGATCTTAATGTTGATAGCACCTTTTAAAATTTCTATTCCTTTATCCCGATAAGTAAATGTTAGTATAACTGGAAGGGTAATTGTTTCGCCGGCGAGTTCTGCGTGCTTTAAAAATATTAGTGTAGATAGCTTTTCCTTTAACTTAATATGGAATACTTTAGACACATCAAATGTGTAATCTTTCTTCTTATGTCCTTGGTTCACTTCTACCAGATTATCAAACTCTACTACGCCAAGACTATCTCCTACCTTGAGCATTTTTTGCTTAGATCTTTTCTTGTAAGGTTTATTGGATATAAGGGGGTTAACAGTTTCATCTAAAGTAATAGTAGCACTCTTTACAGCTGTTTCATATATACCTCCCTGTATCTCATTAGGATTTAACGCTAATTTTCTAGATACTAATCTTATATTAATTGTATCATTTTTGAAACCCCCGAATGCTGGGGACCAAACTAGAGGAGGTGTGTCTCGAAAGATACCTTTCTTTGCCTTATTGGGAATAGCCATTAAAAGTAATTATATGTCTTTTTGTGCTACAAATAAAATAGACACATTCTATCAGTTTAGCACTAAAAAATAGGTACTTTTATAGGTATAAATAAGTATCAGATAATTTCATCTGACAACACTTGTACTTATAAGGAGGTACAAAAAATGGATACTACTGCTACTACTACTGCTACTACTCTTCGTCGTGTGGATTCAATTAAGGAGTCTGCGAAACTCGGTGGCTACGTTGCCATCACCGTGCTCACATACTTGGGCCTCGTCAACGGGACGTGCCGTCTGGTTAAGTGGTGTGAGAAAAAGATCAAGAGTGTGCCTTCAAAGGCCTAAGAAAAAGAAGCCCAACATTATATGTTGGGCTTCTATTTTTTTAAATACCTCTAGAGGTATAAAAAAGATAACTCGTCTGAGCGAGTATAAACAGATCTTAAGCTCAGAGCGTTCCGAAAGGAGGTGAAACCGTGCATATGTAACATATGTAAGTATGTATATTACTGGATGAAGGTAAAAGGTAAATTTAGATCCCTATGGGGGGAAGCTAAATAAAACTACTCCTGCAAGGAGATAGTTGGGTCAGGTGGGTAAGATAACTAACCCCAACGAAACAGGATGATTCATCTGCCTGTTTTTTTCTTTAACCTTAAATAGGAGTAATCAAATGACAGAAGTTCGTTTAGATACGTTGTCTTCCCCGCAACATAAATTTATTATAGCCGCTATGAGTGCGGGATACGATGTATTCCATTACTCGGGTAGAGGTATGATGGGAGAAGAATGTCCCGCCATTCAGGTAGAAAATGTGGCGGATTTCGCCAGCCCAGTGCCTTACGAGTCTGATCAACTAGGGATGGGTTACGTTATTTACTGCCCGGGCAAATAATGCCTTTCTTTCTCATCTGCATACCAGCAGCATTAGCTGCTGCTCTTTATATAAGTGTAAGAGATAGGTGCACTAAAAAATAGGTACTTTTATAGGTATAAATAAGTATCAGATAAAGGTTGCACAAGCAACATGCCTGTAAAGATTAGTGGTTACGTCAGCAATGCTTAATATTCCTGACAAGATTAAACATAATGCCTATGAATAGCGTTTGATAATCTAATGCTGTACTCAGCATTGTTGGACATACTACTAATCTTTTTCCCCTCGCCTCAAAGTAGTTTTTATTTTAATGATGAAAGATCTTGATAGCTTTTTCATTAAAATTGAGGGAGATTCTCTCTCCTACTTTACCTCCTTTAGTAAAAAAAATCAAGAGTCTTGCCAGAGGGACTTAAAACCTCTGGCTCTTTTACCCTTTTCTTTTAATAAAATGCAAACAGCACAATTAACAAAACGCGTTAATCATTTACTTGATAAATGCGAAAAAAATAGAACAGTAGGTGGCGAGAACATCTACTATTTAATTAAATCAGATTTCGAGGCCGAAGGGCTAGTAATGATGACGGTTTTAAATTTCATGACAAACGATACAGAAGCTTTAAATGTATTAGCGAATATAATAAACATGCATCCTAACTTCGCTTATAAGCAGCTAATGCGAGGAGCTTTCGAGGAGTTAGACGATGATGAAATGCAGAGGCTGATGGATGAGCTAGGTATTTCCTACGGCTCATATTGCGAGTGCCGCGATCAAGCCGTTAAGACATACTTTAATAGAAGACGGTTACTTATAGACCCTGATGTATACAAAGAGTTTAAACTGCAGAAGGATTTTAAACGTGATAAAGAACTAGCAGAAGCTTAGTTCACTAGGGAGAGGTTAATACTTCTCTCTATTTTTTTGCCTTTAAGTGGGTATAATACTTTAATGATTACGCTTGAAAATGTAAAAGATAAAACCCTTGTTTTCGATATTGAAAGCGATGGACTCATACCCTCAATGACTAAGGTACATTGTATTGCTGTGGTATTAGAAAATGGCGAATCTGAGCTCTTCGGTCCTGATAGAATCGAAGAAGGTTTAGATATCGTAGCTAATGCTCATACTATAGTAGGACATAATATTATTAATTTTGATATACCAGCTATTCAAAAGATTTATCCTGAGTGGAGGCCTAAGGGTCTTGTGAGAGATACTTTGATTATGGCTCGTGTAGAGCATAGTGATGTATTTAATGAGGACGAAGAGGAAAGGCGTATTCCTTCTAAGTTATGGGGACGACACGGTTTAGAAGCATGGGGCCATCGTTTAGATGAGGCTAAAGGTGACTTTGGTAAAAATAGTGATTGGACTAATTACTCAGAAGAAATGGGTTTGTATTGCGTACAGGATACGATAGTTAATCTAAAGCTTTGGGAACACCTAAGGGATATACCGGAACAAGCTTGTCAGTTAGAGCATGCCTTTTTTAGGGTCTTGGAAAAACAAATGGCCCATGGGTGGCATTTCGATTGGGAGGCAGCCCAAGAACTACATCAAGTTTTATTGCGAAAGAAAAAGGATATTCAATATAACTTGGAGGAGAGCTTTCCTCCTATAGTAACTTATCTTAAAACGCCCGAATATTGGTTAGACGATCAAGGCTTCTTCGATACTAGATATACTAACAAAGGCTCTGCTCCTAAGAGCATTAGAGGTAGTTTAAAACCAGGTCCTTTTAAAGCCAAGACAGCACCTTTTAATCCAGGTAGCCGAGATCAAGTAGCCGCTGTTTTAATGGCGAAATACAATTGGAAGCCTACTGAAAAAACAGCAACAGGTAAGCCTAAGATTGATGAGGAGACTCTTAAAGACTTAGATTATCCTGAAGTAGCTTTATTCAGAGAATACCTAATGATTACTAAACGTTTAGGGCAGTTAGCTGATGGCGCAAAAGCATGGCTTAAGTCTGTAAAAGATGGGCGTATTTATGGCCGTATTAATCACAACGGTACAGTTACTGGAAGATGTAGCCATTCAAATCCAAACATGGGTCAAGTGCCTGCTATACGTGCTCCATATGGTAAAGAGTGCAGATCGCTCTTTGTTGTGCCTGAGGGTTATAAATTAATAGGTTGTGATGCCTCTGGCTTGGAGTTAAGGTGCTTAGCTCATTATACGTATAAATGGGATCAAGGTACTTATGTAAAAGAGGTATTGGGTGGAGACATTCATACAGCTAATCAAAAAGCAGCTGGTCTTGACACTAGAGACCAAGCTAAGACTTTTATCTATGCTCTTAATTATGGCGCAGGTGACGCCAAGATCGGTAGTATTATGGGAGGTACTGCTGTTGATGGTAAAAAGATTAAAAAGAAATTCTTTGAAACTTTACCAGGCTTAAAGAAGCTTATGAAAGAAGTGGAAATTACTGTTAATCGTCGTGGATATATCCGTGGCTTAGATGGTAGGCCTTTGCCTATTAGAGCTATGCATGCTGCGCTTAATGTATTACTTCAATCAGCTGGTGCGGTAATCATGAAACAAGCTACTGTTTTAATGGACGCCGAATTCACCAAACGAGGCTGGACACCTAAAGAGGTACAACAAGTAGGGCATATACATGATGAAGTACAGATACAAGCTAGGGAAGATCTTGCCGATGAGGTAGGACGTATAGCTGTGAAATGCATAGAAGATACTACTGATATATTAGGCTTAGATTGCCCTATGACAGGTGAGTATAAGGTAGGCAGTAATTGGGCAGATACGCATTAAAAAAAATACATATACTAGGTATAAAATAGTATCAGGCTCTTCTGTCTGATACTTTTCCTTTTAGGAGACACAACATGAAATGTAAATTTAAGGGCTGCAGTAAAGCAGCCAAGACACGAGGGTTGTGTAGTTCCCACTACACAGCTATTCACCAAGCTTTAAAGAAGGGTACCTTCGAGGTGACCCTTGCCGAGGCTGCTGAAGGCAGGGAGCTGCTGAGTTTGTTAGCCGATGCGGAGCTTCATACAGAAGCCACCCTCTTATCAGAGGGGAACACTATTCCCATTACGTCTATCAAGATGGCGGAAGCGGTAGGGCTGGTGAACCCACCTATTCCTGCCAATAAAAGGTATAAACGCCGCAAGCGCACTAAGCTGGAAATACAGCTTATTAACACCTTTGCAAAGGTAGGTGGGGTAGTTAACATCAAGCGTTAACAGAGGCTCCTTGAGAGAGATTGCATTTTATGTGGCCTCTCTTTTTTGCTAAAAAATACAGTTTTACTAGGTATAAATTAATACTCAGAAATGAGTAGAAATTTCATTAACTTACAAATACTAGTTTGGTAAGGTAATGGCTGTTAATTTAAGGTATTCTCCTTCCTAGTTAAATAGGTAACCTTTTAACAAAGTTGATCGCTTTGATAAATTACACACATTATATTGAAATTTCTTTTTGCTAAAAAAGACAGCTTTACTAGGCATAAAAGAATGTAAGCAAAATGTTTACGTACATTTAACAAAGGAGTTAACATGAAAGAGTCCGCCCCCCAACATATCAGTGCTCTTATCGAAAAGTATTTACCAAAGATGTTAAACGAGGATATATCAAAAACTAAAAAGAAAGAAGGTCAACAACTTCTTTTATTCCCTAAAAAGTCATCTAAGGAGAAATAATGACTAAAACAAGAAACTACTTTTATAAATATATTAATCTTTTTACTTTTATAAATATATTAATCTTTTTACTTTTATAAATTGGGTCCTTAATTGGACTCGGCTTTTTTGCTAAATTTAGATCTCTTTTTTTGGTATAAATAAATATCCAGCAATTCGCTGGTGTAAACGTTTACCAAGGAGGTAAAAAATGGAAGTATTCTTCCCAAAATTCCGCTCACTGAAGCGGCAGAAGCTGAGGTTTGGCCTCATCTTATACGCACTGGGCATAGCCACAGGTTTTCTTGTGTCCATGCTAGTGGGGCCAACACAGGCAACACAGGTGGCGTGGCCCACCCAGGCACCACAGGTGACACAGGTAACACATGAGGCCTTCTTGGAGGCCTTATGGGAGGTGGAGGCGAGTGGATCGCTAACACCCCCCGATGGGGATGACGGTAAGGCCATAGGACCTTACCAGATCCATCTTGCTTATTGGCAAGATGCGGTGGCCAAAGTTGGCTCGGGAGTCTACCAAGACTGCCGGGACAAGATGTATGCGGAGAAGATAATCTCCGCGTACATGGGGCGATACTGTCCCCAGGCCTGGGAGGAGGGTGATTGGGCGACAATCGCCCGGACGCACAATGGCGGCCCAAGGGGGCCGTTGAAAACCAGTACTAAAAAGTACTGGAAGAAGGTGAAGGCTCAGTTATACTGAGTCTTCACCTGGGGGTTGAACTCCCCCTTTTTGTAAAAATGATACTAGAAAAAATAAAAAACTTATTTAACCCCACACGCAAGTTTGATTCAGAGCTACTAGTAATGAATAAACGGCTTGAAAAAATTGCATCTCAGGTCGAAAACCAACGCGTGACGCTACAAATACTCGAAGACCGTGTTAGAGATAACGGCACTGAGATCGTAGCATTGAAAGCTTACGAAGATATTAAATAAGGATGCGGGTTATTTGTACCCCTCCTCTTCTTCGTAGGGCAGTGACCCCATAGATCCGTTTGCTTCACATTCGAAAGAATAAGGAGATCCTCCTACAGCATAGCAATCCGCCTCGGTGATGGTATCGTCACAGTATACATAAGGAGTCCCCTTACCTATACAGCAATTGCAGTAGTTATCGTCGCCGTCTTGTGCCCATGCAGGTGGCTCTGGTGCAGCGGGCTCATTGTGAAAATAAAGATCTATAGTTACAGGGTCGGCCTCGTTTGAGAAAATAATAACTGTTGGATACCAACCCTGTCTAAAGTTTGTGGCATCATTTAATGGTGCGGTTATCTCCATAACCATATCTAAACTAGTACCTGCAGGAACTATATATGTACCGTCTACAGCTATCGGCGTAGCAGTGTTTATAGCTGTAACAGTAAACCTCTCGGTGGGTGTATTAGGCAGTTCTGTAATAATGCAGGGATAGAATGAAGTAGCAGCAGTGCTTCCATATACTTCTACATTATATCTATTGTCTACTATTCTTAGTGGGTAAGCTGCCCCAGTATTTTTCATTTTAATCGGTATATAATATGTTCCGCCATCACATACAGGGTCTTTAACCGTGCCAGCTGCATCTACTAAGCGCCCTGTAATGCGGTATTCGGAAGGACCCCCAATCTCGCGTCTTTTAATAACCACTGTACCAGTGTAATGGTGTAGATGAGTCGAAGGATTATTTATATCAAAATTATGGACCAGTGCATCAAAAATATCATGTAAGCGGAAAGCTTCTTTTGCCATATCCCCCGGACCCGTATTGTTGCCGGTGCGCAGTCTATAAATACCGGGCCTATGAAAATTAATATGCCTTAAATCCGTATTAAGTAAAGCAGCATTGGTGTCTTCTAGATAAAACCACTGGATACCAGTAGCTGTAGCATCTATCTTTGGCCTTATCATTGAATAAGATACAGGTAAGTCATAACTAGGCTCTCCGCTGTACCATGGTTCAGTATGTAAAGCTGTTTTAGTGTAATAAGTGTCTGATATCTCAGTACTGGATAAAAACCAAACAGCCTCATTATTTACGTTATTATGTATATCTATTGCTGTAAACTTGATAGTGTTTGCTATAGCCCATTCTATGGGATTATTTTTTAATAGAATAATTCTATAATTAGGGTCTATAGGATCTTGGCTATACGTCCAACCAGGCTCTACATTAAAAATATTAAAGGCATCAGGGTCTGGTGTGTTTTCCGCATAGTAAGAGCCTTCGTTCTTTAAAACTAGCTTAGGGAAATCTGTAATAATACGCCCCCCTGCTACATATGTGTGCTGTGCGGAATTTAGTAAGTTACTATTATCTTGAGTGTATAAAGACGCATGAACACGGCTTCGTGCGTCACCAATAGGTATATGTTTAGGGATATAATCAGTCGTAAATACAAGAGAAGCCCCAACTACCACTTCTACATGCCCATTTGGTAGGTAATCAGCCGCCGAAGGTGAGACAGCTACATTGTGAGATTCAGGGTCATATGAGTCTAAGTGTGCCCATATGGTTTTTTGTCCTGTATTGATTAAGGTTCCTGTCTGTATATTTGGAAAAGTATAGCCTAATCTAGCCGCCCCTGCGTTCCCTATTGAAGGTACGTTAGTTATAGTAAAAGAATAACCAGCTGGCTTGACAAGGGTAGTGAAAGTAGTAATATGTTTACCCTCAGCGTTAAAGCCATGATCTACCTCTGCCGTATAGTTCACCGAAGCTTCTGTGTCATTGGCGGGGGCGAGCCCTTCAAAGTCTATAACTTGTGTGGCGTCAGGTATTAGCGTACCTGAAATGGGGGAAGAAGCAGCTACACCAAAATCTAGGCTATTTTGGCCTATTGTTATGTTATATGCAATATCTACATTGCCTATGTTTCTTAATGTATTAGTGGTAGTGATAACTGACTCAGGTTCCTCTCTAGTACCTCCAAAAGAAGGGTACTTCTCCCAAATAAGACTCTCGACCAAGGGCTCAATAGTAGCTTGTATGGTAACAACACCTCGCTTATAACCCTCTTCTCCCGTAGTGCAGGTAATATTAACCCCCTCCAGCAGAGTCGTATTTTCTGCTGGAACAGTCAATCGAATTGTTACGTCATGCGCAGAAGCGCCGTTTTCTAAGTCAGTAAAAGCCCCTCCACTAAGAATTGTAAGGTTTTGTGCGCTACTATCCAGGGTAACAGTACCCGACAAAGCCCCTCCGCCTGTATTTATAATAGAAAACGTTTTATCAACAGTACCTGCATTAGAGGCAATAGTGCCTAGATTAAATGTATCCTGAATAACACGTTTTGCTGTATCTTTTTTATGAGCTGCGCTCTTTGTAGGAGGATCAGTTTCCGCAACAGTGAAAGTATTTAAATCCGGACTGTGGATACTTAATACCGGACCCCAAACAGGATTAATTAAAAAAGGTACGTTGTCCGGGGATATAAAAGGACCATCGGCTGTTAGGTGGCCTGTTCCTACATTTATTATCTCAAACAAGCTAGTGGGTAAGGTATCCACGCTGTAATTGTTAATAGGCACAAAAGTAAATGTACGTGTATCAGATATATTTTCATCTGCTAAAGATATAGCAGCACTACCATTTAATGTTAATTCGTTTTGTGTATCTACAATTGATATATCACCATACACATCTATGTTGCCCGCGTCACCTATACTATCATTATCAAATGTTATATCATCAGTAGCGTAGCTAAATGTGTTATCGCCTACTATGTTTTGCCTAAAATATTCATTCCCTAAACCTATAAAGGTATATCTGTCTATCGCTGAAGGACTTATATTAAGTATAGCTCTAGGATCAGTTGTAACTTCTCCGCCCCATGCTACAGTAAAATCAGCTAGATTTGTATCAGAGAGAATAGAGACATTGTAGATTTGCTGATCTCCAATAGTAGATAGATTGGGGTCATCTGCAGGTGTAAATTTACCTACACAGTAGATAGTTTCCCCCGGAAGCAATGTATAAGTATCTGTTAATATAACCTGATTAACATCATGCCAATCTGCTGCCCATGCAGGCCTGCCAGGAGGTTCAGCTTCTAAAGTAACCGTAGCGTCAAATAAACCTTCGTTTGTAATCTCGAATGATTCCCATATTTCTCTAGTCTCGTTTAAATCTGCATAATATGCACTGGAATTTGTTCTAAGACTTAGTTGAGGTGTAATATCTTGTACACTTGTTTGAATAAGCTGCGTGCCTAGATCTCCTAAGTCTCCATTTGTGGTTGTGGCGGCTAAGCGCAAGCTAAAAGTACTATTAGCTGTGATTTCCCCAAAGACTGCTTTTAGAGTTAGAGATAGTGTCTCACCTATTGCTAAAGCCTGGGACACTGTATGATCCCAAGGCGTCGCGCCTTGATAAAGCATTAGTTCTGATTCGCCATAGTGCCCAAAAGGGTTCTCGAAGTTTCTTATATCAAAAGTAAAAGAAACAACGCCATCCGAAGTATTTGAGTTTTGTATATTAAAAGGGAAATCCGTTGTCGTATTCTCTTCTACATCTACAATTAAATCATTCCCTCCATTGATAATAAGTACATAATTGGATGCAGAGACATTAGCGGATAAATATATATGAGACACAGGGGTGTCTCCTTCAGCATTTATAGTTAATACTTCAGAATAAGGACCTTCTTTAGTGAAAGGATCAAATTCTATCGTGTAGGTAGCCGAGGAATTCAATCCACCTGACTCATCCAAGGTTGTTTCTCCCCCATAAGCTACTAGAGTAAAAGCACTTAAGGCGCTATCATCTATTGTAAAAGATCCTTGAGCCGTCCCTGTGTTATCAACAGTGAAAACAGTACTCTCAATATCACCCCCTTCAATTAAAGAACCCAGGGAGATGTTATCTACTGAAGGTGTGATATCAGCTGAATTTAATGTTATATTCAAATTAATGGGGATTTCATTATATGTAAGCACCTCCGAATTTATCTTGACGCCATCACTATCAACTAGAGTAATTGTGTTCACGTAAGACGATAGACCTGTTTGTGGGGTAAAAGTTAAAGGAGTAGCTGAAAGATCTCCCACGTTATTAAATGTAAAAGAGACACCCGGTTGACCCGCCTCCGTATCAGGGAGGTTTAGATTAAACAGGCTGTCTAGGGCGATAAAGCCTGAAATACCTTGCTCGGGAAGGGCAACACCTTCATCGATTAACTCATATTGTATGGCAAGCGTATAGGTTTTTCCTACCGTAAAAGCTCCACTACTTATTTCAGTACCTTGCTCATCTGTCCAGTAGACACTTATTGTTTCGTTTGCGTCCACACCGCCCCCTTCGTTTATATGATCTGGCGTATTGCCTACCTTAGGCGGCTGTTCTTCTTCTTCTTCTTCTACCTCGCCACAGCAAGGACCTGGAGCTACAGGACTAACACAGTTATGCGCAGGGAAACAATCTTCGTTAGCAATGAAAACGCCTGTCCTGCACTCACAATACTCCTGGTACCACTCATTACAAGGATGTGGATCGGAGCAATGGCCATAGGGTTGATTACAATGTTTGCCAGAATGATTAAAGTTAACTCTATCATCCCCACAACATTTTGCCGTTGTAACGTCACATGATGTATTATTAGCTGCAATGCTTCCGTTCCCTAAAAAGGAGCCGTTTTGAGCTGCACACCAATTTTTAGGTCCGTTGAAGTATATGAAGGGAGGAGTGTCTACACAGGTATAACCATTTTCGTCGCACCCAGTGATTCCAATATGGTCTCCGCCTATGGGAGGACTACAAGGAGCGCAGACGGCACCTCCTATCGGTATACAGCAAGCGCCTGTATAAATGGTCGGCTCAGTTTCATACCCTATTTCACCTGATAATTCAAAAAGAATACCTTTGTGTCTAGGTCGCACACGTGTTAAAACTGTTAGCCCCTCTGATATAGAGACCGTGGTTCCTTCTGCATCACTGCCTAATTTTGTTCGTATTTGGAGAGGCATTACATCGTCATCTTTTTGTGGGTACTCAAAGTGTTGCTCAAACCCAGTGATAAAATCGGAGGTTTTTCTATGTAAAGAGGCGTACCATTCTCCATTTCCAGAGGTACCATAATGATTAAAAAGACTAAGCCCTGATCGATCTGATTCCCACGTTGTCATAGGCTCAATACCTATGTTCCGTTGTTCAGGTATATCATATATGAAATTCCCCCAGCCAGAAGCGTGTATATCTTGTGACGCTTTATTAAAAGAGGGGAAGAATTTAAAAACTCGCCCAGCCGCTGCCTTAATCCTATCAAAACCTAAAGTCCACCCAGATTTAGAACCATCTTCTAAACCTTTTCCACCTAAAGATGCATAGACTGTATCCTTGTCTTCTATCAGCTCATCTGTATTAATTTTCTTATATGTCTGTCCTTGTGTACGTGCTTCATTAGGATTGAATTTATTTCTTTCTGCGCCTTCTTTTGTTATCTCTAAATTAGGAGCTACATGCAGCGCACTCTCTTGTCTTTCTTTTAAAACCCAGTCGCTTCCTGAATGCATGTAATTATACATATTGTGATCAAAGGTAGGCTCCACATGTAACGTAACAGCCATATCTGGTTTTTTCTCTTTTATAAGAGCTTCTTCGATAGGTCGTTGCGCTATAAGAAATTGGAAAAGATGATACTGCCCTCTGACTTGTTCTATAATATGAAAAAGATCATCGTACATTTCATTCCTAGAGCCCCAACCGAGTTTTTCATATAGCTCACCTACTTTATCTATGCTATTAGCATCTAACTCGCCGATCGTAGTATTATAAAGACCTATGCGTTGTTTCCTTAAAACCTTGGCTAGTGATTCAATCTTTTCTGGTTTTGTTTTGCGATCATAAACGTCAAAGGCGTTAGAGGCAGGTGCTAATGAAAATAAGTTTAGATTCATTAATTCTTTAGCGTTAGTTACTGTAACTTGAGAGGTTAAACCTGTTCTAACAATAATAGGTCTCTCTGTGGAAGGAGCGAAAACTGCCGGTATTTCAATAGTACGTTCATTACCAAATTGATCTTCTATAATTAAAGACAATAATGTATTAGTATTATTAATAAATTTAACTCGTCCTCTGTAAGGAATTAAAGGGAACCCTGCAATAGCATCACATATTAACTTAAAGACATTTAAGGTATGTCCATTCCATAGACCATATAAGCCTGCCATGACAGCTTCTTTATACTGCATAGACTCTGGCTTCTTGAAATCTAAGAAAACACCGAAATTTTGATAGATAATGGACTCGTCATATGAAATCCATGGAGCGAATAGAACTGATGTGCTAGACGTAGAGATAACATTATCTTTAAAGTATAACTTACCATCTTTTATTTCATAGTCTTCGTTCTCTTTAAATATATCGCCCTCTTCGTTTACCTTTTTCTGCAATAAAGGGATAGACTTTACAGAATCTGCTATCATAAATTGAGCCGAAGTGTCTACGCCATTAAAGAAATCATAAGATGAGGTAGATAGATAAGAGGCATCTGTAATTGGAAGAGTCTCATTACTTGCGATGATCTCTGGCGGAGCCAACTGGATACTTTTTGCTAAATCATATTGATATAGGTTAGATAGCATATTTGAAGCAACATCCGCTAAGCCTCCCCACATCTCTGAAATAGCTGGCAAGTCTTCAAAGTGCGTTGTCCAAAAATCTGGAAGCATAGCCCACATGTGATCCCAATCTCCTTCAACACGTTGTTGTAAAGCTTCCTTGCTTTCTCTTTTTAGTATTCTTATCTCTCCCTCTTTCAACGTTACTTCAAAGGAAGAATCTTTTGTCAGTAAACCTAAAGAACCCTCAACGGCGTCGAAACTAAATACTGTTATTACTGTATCTGTATTATCAATAGCGTACTCAGCGTTTGTTTTTACATCCTTGGGCGACCACACTAAATCAAGAGTATTGCCTTGTATATTTGCAATAGAGCGTTTTACTAAACTTGTAGAAGGGTCATTATCAAAAGCAGTCGTATCTAAAGGGATGCCTCCAAAAATAAATGTTTTGTTAGCTTCGAATTGTAAAGGCAATGAGATATGAGAGGGGTATACACGAGCTCCTCCGGCCACTAGATTATATTCTATAAAATTTAGGTATTCATAACTCTTCTCTATCAAGACATCATCGATTTTTTCGGTATTATACGCAAAAAGTTTTCTATTAGTATCATATATTATATAGCCTTTTTTAAGAGGATCACCTATATGTATAGGAATGTATTCTTGGTTTGTAAAAGAAGAAACAGGATTTACGTAAAAACCTTCTGTAGCTGTACTTCCTTCATTTGTATAGTAGGCATTCCAATGCTCTCTAAAGAACCATACGTCCCTAGCGAAGTAATCCTCTTTTTCTATGCAACCTACTTCTAAAGCAGAAATAATGGTAGGTGTATTAGTCCATTTGTTTGCATAGCCTATGCTTGAAAGAGCTGAAATAGGATAAGGCAGTTCGCTTACATTATATGAAGAATCATAACCACAATACAATCCTATAGCACTAATGTCATCTAATAAACCTTCTTCCCAATTATGCTTTAGATGATGCTGGGTTTCGTACGGAATGCCAGACGGGCTTGCGACCGATATAACTTCTTTATCGGGTACATCCCAAAATTTTAAATTGTACGCTGTATTACTGTTTTCTAAACTTTTAAAATTGATAGATTGGTAATCCCCTAATTCAAAATCAGTGACAAGAGGAGAAGACTCATTACTATCAGGATAAAATACGTTATATTCTGCTAAACCACTACCAGTATCCATTCCATACTGACTGGCATGCGTTACAGGATGTTTTCTATGTTTTAGCCATGTGAAAGGTTTTAATGTAGGACCATTATCTTTTACTTGACAAAACCGTCCACTAAAAACTTCTGGTGATTTGCCAGAAAGCATTAAAGGTGTTCCTACATAAGACGCATGATTTTTTACCTCATCTGCTGTTTTTTGTATGAAATTAATTAGACAGGCAGATTCTCTATCTGAAAATAGCGGCCTGTTTATAGCAAAAGGATATTCAAATATATCAATAGCTTCTACAGTCAAGTTATGCTCTGTTATAGCATTCCCTAGGGTTTCTAAAATATCAGTTATATAATAAGAAGCCCCATTTATATCCAAATTATTTAATCCTGTTATCGCTACATCTTCATAGGTAGATGAGAAAAAGGCTTCGTAATTATTAATACGATAAGAACCTGGATTGGGTAAGGTAACTGCATTTCTATAGGATTCAAAAGGGGGAACGATTTCTTCATTGATTGTTAACTGACCCCTATACCCATTAGAGCTCTTGATCATGTCAATAGGCAAAGCGTAATCATCTTCACTAGTATTTCTAGGACAGAAATAATTACGTATGTCTGGCTCACTCCCACATAAATATAAACCTATTTTATTAAAAGCAATCTTACGATTTTCATCTGCTGGCTTTATCTTTAAAGTATAGTTGCCAGTAAGTGAATCTCCAGATGTTTCAAACCATACACCCCTCTGCTGTCTCATAGAGGTATTAACTGCAATTAAAACAGAAGGGATAATGCCATCATCTTCAAGGCTCCAATATTTTCCTGTCCAGTAATAACTTAATCCAGATTCGCCTATAGTCGAAATAATACATTCAAGCTCTGTGTCTTGGTCTGCACGTACGTTAAATAAAAATTGTGCCGGTACTTCTGAAGGTAATTTAAGAGAATTCAAAAATAAAGGAGATATAAAAGGTGCTTCCCCTGCAATATAATCATATGTAGCATCTGTATTATCTATAACAGCAACATTATTTGTGCTTGGGTTATTTTGACCCCAGTGTGTTTGTGTATCACTTGAGATTGTAATGGCAGAACCTGTCCAATATGTATAAGAGAGGCTATCAAAATCTCTATCCGTTACTATTACATCTAAACCATTTGTCCATTCAAACAGCTCTCTATCTACTGCGGCTTCGTATCTAATACCTTCAAATTCGCACTTAGATAATATGCTTAATGGATAAAAATAACCTGATAAATTAGTATGCCCGGACCACAGAACAGGTACTACTTTTAAGTTAGTTTCGGCTAAGATTCTGAGAATTTCCGCCAATCTTTTTCTATATAGCCTGTCTTCATTGACGGTTACGCCGTCAATGGCGTTCCCTTCGGTGTAATCATACTCCCACACATTCCATGACATAGGTAGGCGAACGGACGTCACACCATCTACCCATGCTAGATGTTCAGCATAAGGACGTATATATTTTTCTAAATACTCATCAAAAGTCTCTGTATCTTCTATGCCGTTAAAGTTATATTTCTCTCCATCAATGCCATAATATAGGCGCTCTGCGTGCTCAACTAGCGGAGGCAAAAAGGTCGTTGTAAGTTCAGAATTAGCCATTCTACATTTATTATAGCAATTACATAAATACTTAGAAAGTCATGGCATAATATCATATGGAAACAGTAACTAAAAAGAAGAATCTGTATCGGTGGAACATTAATAAAGATATAAACTTTTTATTGCGTACAGATAATCAACAGCTTTTCGATGACTCTTTAAAAACCCTTGCATCTTTAATACCAAAGGCGCAGAAGTGTATAAGAATAACTAACGCTTTAGTTCTACGAGCTACGACGCTTGAAGAAATTACGATAGGCGTAGGCGGTTCTCCCGCTGTGTCTTTGGAAGACTATATTACTCTATTAGATACCTGCAAGGGAACAGCTAACCCTTTTAATAGTTTAAGCGTAGCAGTGACATCTATCGAAAGTGTGCTGTCTAAGATTGACTATGATGAAGTACCAACACAATATATAGAACATGTGAAACTATGCGTGCGTTTTCTGAAACATAGAGCTCGTTTAGGCTCTATAGCTGTTTGCAACATGAATACTCCTGATATATTTACTTACACTCCTCTAGAAGAACCGACAAAATGTATACAATCTAAAGTGCTTAAAGAAACAGTTTATTATAAGGAGCGCCCTGATGAGTATACAAGGCAGGTTTATAGATCGCACACTTACTTTATAAATATACTGTCTAATATTTTGGTGCCTTTCCATACTGAAAATGAACAGCTTGCTGTAAACTGCTTCGGGCCTTATGTTTATGTAACAGCGCCTCAGAAGTTCGCGTGGTATATGCAGATTGTAGGTCCAACGGTAGTAGCTGCTTTACTCTACCCTCAAATAATACCTTTTATCAGTAGAGACAAAAGAGTGTCCATTATTGACTTTATTAATAATAAAATAGCACTACGCGCTTGTGGGGAGCATTTTGAGCTGATGGATCTTAAATGTTTATGTGAGGCTTTTCAGCAAGGAGGGGCTATAAGGCTAACTAGAAAGTCAGTTAAAGCTTACAGTAAATTTAAAAGGAGCAAGCTTACGCAAAACCAGTTCAAAAGAATAGCCAGTACGAGCAAAAACGAGATGGTAAGATTACTCGCAGCTTCTTACTTTTTACCTATAACAACTATAGAACGTTGATAACTAAATCAGCCATGACAAAGTACTGTGAATTACCCGCCTGTACTTCATCTTCGATGCCTTCGATAACTACACGCTTAAAATAAATGTCTCTTGAGGTGAAGACCAATTCATCAAGAGGCAAGCGTAATCCTTTTATATTAGCCTCGAATAAATGATTAATAAGGGCTACTATAGAGAAGGCACCTCCAGTGCCTATAGAATATATATATCTATTAACTTCTTCTTTTAACTCTTCAGATGAGATAAGTTGATCCGTGGCTATATCTATACTACCACTTACATAAATAGGCGCTGTGTGTTTAGCGAGGATATCAGCATTTGCTGGCCTTGTGTCATTTAAGTTAATAAAATCTTGTATATCACTTATGTCCTTTGCTGCGTCATAAATAATTTTTACACCCACACCTATAGGAATTTCTCCTTCAGTTGTTAAGGTATTTCCGTATTCTATATCGCCCAATAAATTAGTTGTAAGCTTTTGGTTATTTATATAAAGCGGAGCCGGAAGAAAGGCATATCTGTCATCATCTTTTATTTTTGTAACTGGGCAAGAGCCTGTCCCTGTTATTGTTATATCAAGCGCCCTTCCATCGTTAATAAAGGGGGTTACGCAGTCTGTGACAGCAAATACATTACCAGCTGCTCCTCCCGTAAGCATTAGAATTTGACCTCCTAATAAACCGTAACCTGGATACTGATCAAAAATAGCCTCGAGCGCTTCTGGAATATTACATAAAGCAGAATCCTCTAAACCATAAGTATTTAAAGAGCCTTGATTTTTTTTGATTGTTTGATTTTCGACGAAAGAAAGAGGCGTTCCATAGAACTGAAGCCCATCTATTAAACCATTATAAATAGTCGTTGCGCTTGTTTCACTATTTAAACCCGTACCTATACTGATAGAAGCCACCATTGTCGAATTATGTATAGGCGCTAATGAAAAAGTAGCATAATCAAGAGGCACTTCATAAATATCTGTATTCTGTATGTTAGAAAAATATATTATTTTTTTATCCCGAATTATATCATAAATAAAACTTATAAATACCCAATTAGCCTCTGACATATCTGCGTCTACATAATCTTTAAAGATAGGTGTTTTTGTCTTATTCTCTTGCGCATACCCGTTACTTATGGTGTTATAATTAATATAGCCATCAGAATCTACGTATATATCTAAAACATCCCTATAGTCAGGCAGTAAAGGGTCTTGACCTATATCCGTAAATGTATTAAAGAGTGTGTGTTTGCTGCCAACGGCAGGCAAAGAAGCCAAATTAAACCAACCAGTAATGCTAAAGCCTTTAGTAGAGTTTAATAAAAGATTGGGTAAATAATTGCCGCCTGCGATAACATGTACACCTCTCATTAAGGGACTGCTAGGGTCTTCGCTATCACTACTAACAAGCTTTTGCGAGGGAGTGATAAAGAGAGACGAACCTCCGTCTGTAGACCCAAAATCATGCTTAAATAATTTTAAGCTGTCGATTTCACTCTCATCTACACCAATTATTAGTAAGGCTTGTGAGCTATTGGAGCTTCTAACATAGAGTTGATCATTTTTGTCTAACGAAAAACTAATAGCGCCTAGATCATCTAAACTAAATTTATTAACTGAAGAAGCATGAATAGTACCTGTGCCTCTAATAAACCTCAGCTCTCGTGTGGTTTCCATACTATTATTTAGACCAGGAGAAGGTGTAATAAAGGTATAATCAAAGTCTTCGCGCAAAAAAACTGTGCTTAAGCCTGGAATAGCATCTTTCGACGATTGAGCTATTTCAACGGACTTTATCTCCATTAACGGTTTTTCTGTTACACCACATTCGCTAGAGCTTCCTTCATAAAGAATATTTGGATTATCTCCTTCCGTATATAAGCCTATGCGGTTTAAGCCGAAAGTCGAGATATCAGAAAGATTCGCTATTTCAACTTCGTGCTCTGTTAAGCCTATTGTACTATAAATATCTATCTTTCCGCCTAAATGAACTCCTTCGGATTCAGGATATGCTATCCCGTCTATACTTAAACTTGGAGCATAAATTATATCGCGCAGCATTTCATCGTTTCCGAAACCTACAACATTAACAGAAAGTATCTCAGGAAAAGTACTCTTTAATATGTCAACAGCTCCTCGCTTTGTCGAAAGGTCTCTGGACCCTAAGCTACTTTTAGCTCTATCTAACAAAGCTTCACTACTTTCCCGCACTTCTCCACCAACAAAACTTTCTTTACAGACAGCGCTGAGTACATTAGAGTCGCTCAGGACAACACCTGTAATTTCTCCCGCGTTTATATTATAAACACTTCCTGCATTAGAAGCTTCTACAGGTACATCTACTTCGTAGCGGCCCGTTACAAAATTAACAGTAAAAGCTGCTGGACCTTTATCCACCGACTGTGTGCTATAGTACTTTAACCCGCCCACACCTGTAAAAACAGTTCCTTGCGGCACATAAACGCGTTGAGGCTGCCGCAGAATAATAGTAGCTATACCTCGGGCTTTACTGCCTACATTTCTATCAATAAATATATTAGCTAAAATAGCATCAATATCTTCATCTGATAAATCAGTGGCGTTTAAAAGACTTTGTGATTTTTTAACACGATGCACTTCGTTAGCTAAAGGCTGTAGAATTGTAATCATGGGAGAAACCAAGAGATCGCGTATAGCGCTGCCTGGCTCAGTATTTACGTCCGGAGCTACCTCCTTTATACGTTGTATAATATAGTCTTCTATATTTAATAAATTAATAGCCACTAGTTTTTACCTATTTCTACTCTTCGTCTTCGTCTTCCATCTGATTTATAATAAAATTAGTTGCGTATTCGCGTGCAACATCTTTATCAGTATAACCATTCACAGCATCTACGGCATCTTGCCCGTGGGTCATATACATGTTATCTGCAAAGTCTAAAGACTTATCTAATTTCTTTGATAAATGCTCTGAGGCATCGTTAAGGGCTTCTGAGAAGCCTATGAATTTTATAGCGTTATTTGGCATTTTAAATACTTAAGGTAAGAGGTGTCGATACTTTATCGATTGTTACTATTCTAAGAAAAAGCGTCACTTTATTCAAATCTGTAAGCTCTACATCCATTACCTCTAAGGAGTGAAGAGCCTCATCGGAGGGAACAGGGTTTATGGCTTGGGAATTTTTTATATCTTCTTCGACTTTGGAAACAGCGAACATAATACTATTTTGGTGTGCTGAGAGTATTTCCTCCCCATCGTGGAGTATTGGAGGTATTTGATCGGCACCTCCTCCCCAATAAGGGAACCTCTTATCTGTACCTGGCGTGGTAAGAAGACTTTTAGCCACTTGCTGCGCTAATCTATCTATACCTGTAACTAAACCCGTACCAGAAGATAGTTTAAATCTATATTTAATATCTTCACCGAATTGTTCTAAATCGAAAATTTTTACATCTATACTCATCGTAAGCAGCACCCCCCGTGCTCATCTTTGGTGTCTTCTAAGGAAGCAGAATAACCGTCATCATTTGGTCCTATAATTGAATTGTACATATCTGAGTTTAATGACGTAGAGGCATCCGAAGAGAAATCTCCGCCATAATCCCCTATATCCGAAAAAGAGCTATGTCCTTCACAAAAACGTAGTAAGCCTATTAGGGCTGCTATAAATTCAGCTATCTCTGTATCAATCTGGCTTAACCAGCTAAATACGCTATTCATTGTTTCAGCTATGGACGCCGCTGTGCCTTCTAAGGCAGCGGTCATATTACTTAAACCATCCAAGACATTATTCTCTATGTCGGAGTCAAAGCCAGTAGATGGGCCTGTTCCTAATAATTCTGGTGATACCCCTAAACAACGCATGATTATCATATACATTCTACCTACTGGAGTAGCAGCTAAGAAATCTTCAAATGTATCTAGCACGAAAGCTTGTGCGCCTAATATAAGATCTAAAGCCGCGTCTACTGAGCCTCCTATATCAGAAATGTTACCAAGCACCCCTAAAGCTCCTTCTCCTATGTCAGACGTAATCTCATTCCAACCATCAAAAACACTTGACGCGTCATCATAAAAAGAATCACATGACGACTTACTTCCTTGAGTAGCTGCTTTTGCTGCATCCATACTTTCTTTTGTTTTAGTGTCACCGGTTACTGCATACGAAATAAGCGCATTAATATATACTTTCTGCTTAGAGACGCTGGCAGCATTATTAGACATGTTTCTTTTTAGCAAGTTTAAATCATCTAAATAGGCATCGTAAGCTACAAGGACACAAGGAGAGCTGATATCTATATTATCTGGATCAATATTAAAATCATTAATGCGTGATTTTAATAGCGCTATTAAAGATGAATCAGCATGTCCTAATATTTTAGTAAGTCCAGTAAAAACTTTATTTGGGTCGTAGCGACATCCACTCTTTAAATACCCTAGCATGTCATTACTTTCGCCTAAGTTCTGCTTAGCTTTAGCTAAGGCGCGTAGAAGCATTCGATTTAACTTTGCGCCTTCTTTTATATTAGCTAACAACTTTAAGCTGTCTTCTATATTTTTATCTAAGCTAGCCCAGAGCTTTTCCATTTCATTGGTTTTTTTCTTAGAGGCGTTTACTGCGTTGGCTAACTTTCTGAAATCAGCCACAATATTATCTCCTCTGTAAGAACCTTGCGTTATCTCTTCTAAAAGTGGGACAACGTTCTCCCATGAATCATGTACTGTACCCTTATCTTCATTGAAAGCATCGTCAATAATGCTGTAAGCTTCTTCGAAGCGCCACTCCCAATCATCTATCAAGGAATCTAAATTAAAACCTCCTCCAAACGCTGCAGAAATATCATCTACGGTGTTGTTGATGTTCTCTATCTCGCGGCAGGCAGATCTAATAGCACCTAATGTGGCAGTCATTCTATAGTTCTGTACACGCTGTATTTGATACATTACCATCTGGTCGAGAGCCAATAGCGCTCCAAGGAAATCTTGTAACCCGTTACCTAAGGCTTCTACAGTTTCAAAAGGAGTCTTTATAGCATTAAAGGCGCCTGAGCCCAGAGGAAGTAAAAAAGAGTTTAGAGTACTCATTAACCCTGCAGCAGTCGCGCGTATGATATTTAAAGGGTTGTCTGGGCTTACACCCCATGTAGCAATTTCCTTTGTCTGACTAGCTAAAAAAGACATATTTTTAGATTCTATTTTAGCCTGCTTTGCCTGCGCTTCCCGCATTTTGCGGATTTGCTCATCATAGACTACCGAGAAAGGGTCTGCCGCCATACTAGTCTCTCGCTATCTCTCCAACGGCGAAAGCACTTGAAAGCTTATCCCCTATTTTATTTTTTATATGACTTATTTGAGCAGGAGATACATTTAATTCTTTAGCTAATTCCCCAGCTTTCTTTTTTTGCGCTCCCTTGAAGCCAGTCGAACCATCAAACACAATGATCTCTTTTGGTGTCATATCAAATGTACGTGTATAGTCTACATAGTCTTCTATTAATGTGGAGGTATGTTTGCCAGCATCAAAACCCATGTCTATCTGCACATCTTTTATTTGAGGTAGAATTCTGTTTACTTGGTGCTCTGACATTTTTAACTCAGCTGACATTTCTGGTATGCTCGGCTCTCTGTTTAACTTATTCCTAAGCTTACTCTGCGCTTCTTTAAATTTACTAACCAGCCCAAAAACCTCTTCACTCTGTCTGATAGTATGTCCATATGTATTTACGTAACGACTCATCTTACGCAAATAGTTAAATAAGTGGGTGCTAAAGGCGGCTCCTGCCATAGGGTTGTAATTATCGATAGCTTTTATAACTTGAGCTATGCCTTCGCTTTCTATAGCTGTTTTCGGGATAATAGTACCAGAGCCAAATCTTAAATTAATCTGTGATTTGATCATAGGCATATACCTCTTAACAAGCTCATTTCTTGCTTGAATATCGCCTTGTTCTTTAAAGCGTGAAATTAGTTCTATATCTGTTGTCATCTATCTAAACCTTGCTCTTCACTTAGTGTTTTTGGTGTTATTTCTTCCGAGACCAAAGAAACTAAAGAATTTTCAATATTTACTCTTTTGGATAGATAAGGAGCAGTTCCTCTATTATTAATATCCTCGGCTAATTTTTCTGCAACTTTTCTCCGTATAAAAAGCGAAGCAAAAGCAGGGTTTGAACTAGTTACATCAAACCAATAACCTCTTCTAGTATAAGCATGTTTATCGCCTTTCCAAGCTACATTATCCCTTTTCTTGGCGGCCAATACAGGCTTTCTGCCTCCATTTAATCGTAAATATTCCACTAAGGCATCTTGGGATAAGCCTGCCTCTCGCACTCGTTTCATTATGATCTCTAAACCAGTTAACCTGTCAATACCTTCGTCTATCTTCGATGTTTTTGGGTTCGTCTTCTCACCGGAAGCTTCTTTTAATCTTTTAAGTATATCTGGTTTATTTTTCTCTAATATAATTTTTTCCTCTAACCTATTCTCAGCTCCCAGTTCTTTTAACAAAGAATCAATCAGAGAGGGGAGTTCGATAGATAAATCTTTATCTCCCTTTTCTTGAGCAGTCTGGCTAAGTATAGTTTGGCTGAAGCAGAAGTCAAAGAAAGATGGACCGAACCCTTGCGATAAATACTGCTTACCTATTTCTCTTTGGCTTATCTGTTTCTCAACACCGTTTGCACTTCTTAAGTCAGGGTTAAGATAATCTAGAGGTGTTAAAGCGTGTGTGCCTTGTATAGAAGTTGAGGCTGAAGAGGGAGAAAAACTATGTGAAACAGAGGCCACATAAGCAAAATAAGGTTGGTCTTGATCCAATACCGCCATAGTAAACCCAGGTACCACTGAAGGGTTAAATACAGTGGATACTGTACATCTATGCTCTTGATACTTTCTATTCAAATAAAATAAATTAGCATACTTTGAAATGTATGTCCTTGTTTTATCGAAAGATGCATCCGTCGCTAGCATACTATAGAAGGGAGGCAGCACCTGATAAAAACCTTTTGGAGTTAAAAACCACTCATTATTACCATATGCTTTATCTAATTGGGTTGAATCTACTGTAAACTCTAGAGCTTTTTCGGTATCAAATTCATTGAAAAGAGAATCTGGAGCAGGATATAAGTAAGCAGAATAGGCCGTATCTCCTTTAGTGTGTACACTAGGGGCTACCAAAGAAGCACGTGTTATCTCATGTTCATAGTTTATAGATATATTAGAGTCTAATATAGCATCCGGCAATAGGATATTACAAGCAGGAGGGGAGAGGAACGCGGAAGAAGGCGCTAAGGTGTAACGAACTGAATTTTCCATCGAAGTTTCTTCGATTGTTCTTAAGTGCGGTACTCCTATATCAGTCAAGTTGAAATTAAAATTGTTATACAATGAAACCATAAAAGTATAATAATCAGCCGAACTAGTTCCATCTCCGCCAAAAGCGAGCTTCTGAATAAAGGTAGTGAAATTAGTACTTTTCCTGAAATCTGCCCATTCTTGGTCTCTGTCGAGCATATCGATAATAGCAAAAGAATCTAAATAACCATATAATTGTTCATGCACCTGTACCGTAGTAGGTGTATTATTTATATTATTAGCTCTAATCCCTTCAGCGATTTCATCGTGTAAGCAGGCAGGGAAAGGTTTGTCGCCTCCTATTACCTCGAGAAGGCGTTTACTTTGAGAATCAGCGCCAGGTACCTCAGCAGCTTTCACGCTATAGATGGCTATATGTTTTTCTCCTCGATTATCGGGAGCCAAGTGTAGCTGCGCTGCAGAGGTAATCGGAGCGCTTTTATTTGTTTGTACATATTTTCTATAGCGCTTCAAAGCTGATAAAGGTGACGATAACATTAAAGTACAAGTTTTACTTGAAGAGTTTCCTCCAATACGCATAGAGACCATTTCGCCATCAAATAAAACATATTCTCTTATTTGATTATTAAGGTCTTTATCGTCTGCGTATCCATAGGTTATAGTAACAATAGTTCTTGGGCGCAATTGAGTAGCATATCTTGAAAAAGGTATTATCACTGAAGCTGCAGATAGAGCCCCCGCTTGTGCTGACATATTCCCTCCTATGAAAGCAATTTCTTTGCCTTCTATATACACCTTAAAGATAAGTTTGCGTGTTTTCATGCCTCAAAAAGAAATCTAACCTTCTGATCTGGAGTAGTCATAAAAGCTCCCTCATTAAGGGCCTCGTTCCCTAGCGCTCTTGTAGCAGAATCAACAATAGGTTTTGCTGTTAAAGAGTCTGCTTTATGATATAAGCCCGATTTCTTGACTAACATTGATAGAGTAAAAGGAACAGAACCTAATGTAGCTAATGTAGACGAGAAGTTTAATAAGTAACCCTGCGCCCATCTCCAGTCATAGTTGAGTCTTACCTGTAACCCATACTCAGCACACTTGCTTCCTTTTAATAGATTCTCATAAGCGTATTTAAAATTATCAAACCAATTAGCGTCTGATGTGAGGTCAGGGGTAACCCCACTTGAATTATCTGTGGCTAAATCAGTTTTGGTTGTCTTTAAGTGGAATAAATTCCCAGAAAATTGATATACGCGGGGCTGTTCTCCAAAAAAATTAACATGCACATCTTCTCCACCTGTTTTTGGGGAAAATGTTTTCATTATTTGGGTAGTTTCTGCTACGCTTTCTTGTATCTGCGTAAAAGTAATACGATGAGTAGAGAAAACTAAACCTGGTTTAGTGGTACCTCCTTTCATATTATAAACAGCTATAGAAGGCATGAAGTCTGCGAAAAGCGATTTATGCTCATTTTTATCTCGTCTTCTTTGACCTGCCTTGGATGAGACTAAACCAGCAGAGCCTTTATCTGATTGCTCGTCTAAAGGAGTGACTACTCTTTTAGCGTAAACATCGTCATAAAAATTAGAGTTTTCATTACTCATTTGGTTTTACTCCTTTGATTTGAGCTAAACGTAATGTCTCTAACTCATTCAGGTGTTTTATATAACTAGCATATATAATAGTATAGTAATCAGTAGCGATCAAAGGAGCTTTTCCGCCTCTCTCAGCGCTTTCTGCCTTAATCTGCTTGATAGAATCGAGTAGTTTATTTGTATTAGCTTTTTCAGTTAGAAAAGCATGTTTATTAGCATCAACAACGTTATGGATATCATCTGGATCATGCATCCGTCTTAGCAAGACAGGAAGGGATAAACCCATTTTATCTGCCTTCTGTCTAATAGTTATAATATTTGCCACCGTTGCAATCGGGAAAGCAACTGTTTTCTTTTCGGTTTCAATAGCAGAGACTTCTTGTGCTGCCTTTGCGCGTGTTGAAAAATAAATTAAATTATGTTCTAAAGCCATTATTGTACATTTCCTGCTAGTTCGTCCTCTCTATATAGCCGCGCCATTTCATTAGCAGCATCGCCTATAGTTGACATTAAGGAGGCGTATTTGTCACTTGCAGCTCCACCAATGTTAAAATTTGTTGCTATTTTAGTTTTAGCTTCTGAGCTTATTCCTGATTGAGCAGTAAAATCGTTGATTAGTTCTGCGAGGGCTTTAAGGGCTTTTTCCTGGTCTTCTCCGCCCCTTCCACTCGATATATGCTTCCCTATGTTTCCTGACATCTGTATAAGCTCCTTTTCGCTTAGCTTTGTTATATCATAATCAAACTGGGTGATTAGCTTTTGTAAAATAGGAGCCTTTAGATCTCCGTCTGCTAGATTCTCTGCTAGAGAATCTCGTGTAAAGAGATCAACGAAAGGGTCAAGGATTGCTTGAGATGTAAGATTAATCGCCCTAAATATATTACCTTTCTCATAGGCGTCGCCTATAGCTTCATTATATTGCCCAAAGGTATAATCATTATCACCTAAGCGATCAAACCAGCCTCTGTCAGTAGATACATAGTTATTGTCGGCATCTTTATAACCCTCTCTGCCGCTCAGCGCCGCCCTTAAGCGTTGTTGAGTGGGTCCTATAACCGCATCGCTTACTTTTGTTCCATCATGTAATTCCCAAGGTTTTGCCGAGCTCCTAATATGACGCCCGCCCCATCCTGCTGTTAATATAAATTCACCCCAATCTGTATATTCTTCGTTCGCATCATACAGGTTTTGTGCCTTAAGCTCACTTCTTAGATCTATTTCTCTAGTGAATAGACCTCCACTCTCTGCTGCTTTTCTATTATGATGTATATTTTTAGCTTGTCTTACAGCAGCTCGTCCAGCATCTGTATTTACTCCTAAATCAAAAGCTAACTCTTCCACAGATTTACTTGCAAATTCTGGTGTATTCAAAAGTGCCATTGCTGCTTCTACCGGATCACTCGCTAGTTTATTTCTTTCATATTCAAAAGCTATCCAATCTCTCTTGCCTCCTCTAGTTAAGGCCTCAGATTGACTTAAGGCTGAGCCTGCGCCTACTACGTTAGCTAGAGCAGCCCTGTCCATAGCATAGGAACCTTCTCCGGAGCGATCCATTCCACCAAAAGTTTGATTAAAATTAGCTACTGCCATGTCTGCATTATATGCGCCCGCTAAAGACCCCATAGTGAGCGCAGAGGTTGAAGAGGCTATTTGTGCCGTATTAAAAGCCCTTTGGGAAGAGAAGTTTGCTCCATAAGTTTGGAAGCCTTCTTGAGCTGCTTGTACAATTGAGCCCATCCAAGCATTAGCGTGTTTTGTATTTCGACCATCGAAAGTTTTCCCGCCAAGAGCAGACATAGCTTGGAGCGCTGTTAGTTGCGCACTATCATTAAAGGCACCAGTTGGAGCAAAAGAATTAACAAGCTGACTAGCAGAACCCATACCCATACCCGTTCTGGTCATCAGCTCATTCATAGCAAGCATACCTCCTTGTAAAGCGGCTACTGATTTATCTAATTGATCTTGATCCAGCAAAGCAGCGGCTGCGCGTATTCCAGTATAGTTTTCTCCGTTTACATTAATACCTTCTGACCATGCCTCGGCTAGATACGTCTTTTTATCGTGAAAAGGATTAAGATTTTTATTTAATCCCTGTCCTATACCAGCCCAAAAACCTCCCTCCATTGCTCCTTCAGCTTCATGCGCAGAATAACCCATTTTCTGTAATTGTGTAATATGCGTTAACCTATCAAGCCCTGGACCTATTAGAGCATCTGTCGCTTTGTTAATCCCAGACGCCATGGCCCAGCCAATCGGATTAAAACCTGTCCCTAGCCATGGTAAGACATCCAATACTCCTTTGGCTGTATCAGCAGCGAACATTTTTCCTGAGCCGCCAGAAAATAAACGCCCAAAATAAGCATTATCCTGTGACTCTATTTGCTGCGCAGACATAGAGCCACTTGCATAATTCGCGCCGAACAAGCGCCCTGCTTGTCTCTTTATGTTCCCCCATGCACCATCTTCTGGCATAGGGCCCATGGAAGAGCCTATCGCTTGTGTTAGCTGCGCGCCAGTGCGTAATGAGTCGGTGACCATTCCGCCTGTATAGGCAACAGCCCCTTGCACGTCGCCTGCTAGCTGCTTAGCGGCTATACCTAACCCCCAGAAAAGGCTATCTTTATTAGTTGGGTGTCCGCCCGGATCTTCTTGAGATGAACCTGCCGATGGCGTTATCGCTGTGGCTACATTGCTTCGAATACTCGCTAACTCAGAGCCTAGATTTGATTGATCTAGTTCTACCTTTAGACGGAGAGTATCTTCTATAGCCACTATATATGATTATACATGTTTTTTGCAATCATTCTTTTTCAGCTTCAAAATCAGTCCTCATTGAGTAATTACCTTTAGATGTTTCATCTACAATAAAAGGTTTTCCAATATGCTTATCTAGTCTATTATGGGCCCGCTCGACAAATGAAGACTGCGCTGTATCCTGTTCTGGGTAAAGAACTTGAATGTATTCATCTAAAAGATCTTTTATCTTCTTCGCATCGGCCCCTAATGCGGATAAAGCCAAAAGCATAAGCTCATAAAGCTTTGCTTCGCGTTCTAAATTATATATATTTAAAAGAAAAGATTCTTCTAGTGATCCAAATTTAGTATCGATGCCTTTTAATTTTAAGGCCCCTCTGGCATATAGTCGAGGAACCTTTAGGAGTTTTTTGGGTCTGTTTCTTTGATTAACAAACCTACTTTATCTTCGAACTGTATATAAAGAGCAAATAACTTATTGAAAATAAAAGTACTTGTTCTTTTTAAAGCTTCTTCTTTCCCTGCCGAATCTAACTCTGAAAAATCCCATTGGGTCGTTTTATCAGCGCCTTCTTTAATAAAAACATACTGTACACTTATAGCAAGATATTTTAAATAACGAGCATTCCTAGCTGCTCTATGATCTTCTGTACCATTCATAGCTACAACAAGTGTATCTACTTTCTGCACTTCTTCCGTAGTGAGTGATCTAAACTTAACTTCAAAGCGTGCTTCTTTTATTACATCTTCCACATAACCTTTTATAAGGAGATGTGAGATGTTCATTGTAGTATCTTCTTCCTGTACCTGCTGAGGCTCAGTGGGGTTTGAATTAATTCCTGGGATAGCGGCCATGACGTAAGTATACAGAAAGATAAACGTAAAAGCAATAAAAAAGAGGGATTAAGATAACTTAATCCCTCTAAACCCAAAACATACATGACTATAATTCACATATTCCATTTTTGCAGGAGTCCACAAATTCAACCTGCGCTTCTATTTTACCGTCCTTCCTTAACTTGTCTAAATTGATATCTTTTAAACTCAAGGCTTCCAGGGGTTCATTGCCCCTTGAGCCTGCTTTATAGAAGGTAAAACCTTTAATGTCAGAAGCAAAAGTTAATAACTCGTTATAAAGAGTATCTGGAGTAAAATCAGCGGGTAAGTTACACGTTTTAGATACAGCAGAGTCAATATATTTCTGCACAGTAGCTTGCATTTTAATATGCTCTTCTGGGGATACATCATAAGCGCCTACGATATGCTCTACGGACTTATTCTTACTTAATAGATCATCGAATAAAGGATCGAGCACAATTGTCTCATTCCAAACATTCTCGCTTCCTGTACGCCACCGTCTTTTGTAAACAGGAGCAAAGATAGGCTCTAAACCTGTTGAAACGCCGAGCACCATACTTATTGTACCAGTAGGTGCAACAGTAAGAAGGACAGCATTGCGTAGCCCATTCTTTTTAATGTCTGAACGTATATGGGAAGGAAGTGTCTTGAAAAACTTTTCATTTTTTAATTTTGTCCATTCGTATTCTGGAAAACTGCCTCGCTCTTTCGCAAGGCGCATCGAGGCTTTATAGGCTTCATTTCTAATCGTATCAAATAACCTAGCTACTTCTTCTAGACATTCTTCTGAGCCATATTTATAACCGGTTTTAATTAAGAAGTAATGTAATCCTGTAACACCTAAACCTATTCTGCGCGACCTGCTTCCAGCTTCGCTACACTCTGGAATAGGGAAGTGATTCGCCGTGAGTACATTATCTAGAAAACGTACACCTACTTTAATGGTGCGTTTTAAGCGCCCCCAATCTACTTTTCCATCTTCCATTACCATATTAGCTAAGTTAACGTGACCGAGACAGCAGTTTCCGTAAGCAGGCAGAACTTCCTCCCCACATGGGTTAGTGGAAGGCATGTACTCAAAATAAGAAACATTAGTGTACTCATTGGCGAAATCAATATTAAAGATCCCGGGCTCCCCGGATTCAACAGCGTTATCCACGATACGCTGCCAAAGTTCTCTAGCCATTATCTCTTTTTTTGTTACGCCTTCAAAGGTATCTCCAAAATGCTTAAGGTGGTGAGTGCTGGCTCTTCCAATTGCGTCTTCTTCGTTCTTAGCAACGATTTCTATGGTATCGTTACCTCCCTCCGACTGGCGCTGAATTTCATACATAAAATACTTATTCTGCCTACCACCAAAAGTAAAATACCATTCCTCATCTTTTTCAACGGCTTCAATAAATCGATTGGTGATACCTACTGAGATATTAAAATTATTCAGTTCATCACGGTCGAGCTTAACATGCAAAAACTCCAAGAAATCTGGGTGGTGTACATTAAGAATAGACATTAAGGCCGTACGTCTATTCTTTCCAGCTCTAACATGGTTACCTATCTCATTAATCATGCGCATTACTGAAATAGAGCCAGGAGCAGAGTTACGTATGTTCTGGATATCATCCCCTTTAGGGCGAATCTTAGAGAAGTTGAAGCCTATGCCACCTCCTCCACAGGATATCTTATACATGTCTGAAACTGTTTTACCTATACTCTCCACCGAGTCTTCTGGATCGAGTACGTAACAGTTTAGTAAATTCTGGTTACTACGTCCCGATCCAAAAAGAATCCTACCTCCAGGACAAAAGTCACCTGCGTTTATAGTTTCGTAGAATTTTTGCTGTATTTTTTCCCTATCTTCTGGGAACTCTGGATCGGCTGCCGTGCGAGCTACTCGCTTAGCGCATTCTCTCCAGCTTGTTTCTCCTGGATATGCATATTTATCCATAAAGATTGTATGTCCTAAAGACCCTTCTTGTAATTCAAACGCCATTTTAATGTGATTTCTCTGTTGTTTTGTAAGTTTTTACGCTTTTTTTCACCACAAATGTGGTTGATTATTGTAAACTCCTTTCCTGTCATGTCTAGAAGAAAAAAGGTTTCTTTTTTAATTTGACTTAATTAAGCTAAAACAGTACCCATGAATAACAAACCAGAAATAATTACGATAAACGATCGTTACAATAACATACTAGACGAAGGGGCCAAGGCGCTCGTTGCTGGTGAAGCACAGCTTAATTTCGCAGCTTGGGGAGTTATGAAGGTGATCCACGATACATGCGAGAAAGCTTTTGTGATACTTAACCGTTTCGGTGTGTCTGGGCCAGGTCAATGGAGAAGACAAAAAGAAATGGGGCTGAACTCTATGCACCAGACGTACAAGGATCTTGCGCTCAAAGCGCGTAAAAGCCCTGCGTCTATCAAGAATGCCCATATTTGGTTTAAACACACAAAAGAAATCATGGGCGATGAAGATAAAGTTTTATTATTAGAACTACCTCCATCTGTAGCTGGTATTATTACAGAATCTACTAAGATCTCTAATGAGGAAAAAGCGACCTTACTTAAAAAAGCTATCAAAAAAGCGTTAACAGGTAGTCAAGTTCGTAGAGAAATTAGAGTACTTTCAGGCGAAGAAGAGTTAGATCCTATCTTCCGCACAAACTTATGGAGCGCACGTATACCAGAAGCTAAATTCGGTATGATATATCCTGGTCGCATTCCTGGTCAAATTGTCTATAACATCCTTCACCACTATACGGAAGTTGGAGACCTCTGCTTATTTCCTTTTGTAGGGGGCGGCACTGAAGCAGATGTCGCTCATTATATGGGTAGAGAATATTATGCATGGGATATTCACCATGTAGATGCAGTGGCGCAGCGGCACGGTGAAAGATATTTCACGGCAAATAGTTTAGCGCCATGGCAGGTCACTAAAGTACTAGAGGAGAAGGCTGACCTTGTTTTTGCAGATGTACCCCGCTTTATGTGGGGCAATGGCAAGTGGGAGGATTCAGATAATGAAGATAATTACGACATAAGTAAACAAGATCTTGAGGAGTTCATGGAATCGATGGAACTCGTTGCTAGGAATGCTTTTATGTCTTTGAAGAATGGGGGAAAGTTTGCTATACTATTAAGGCAACCTGGCTTCGTTGACATACCTAGCGAAGACCTTACCTTCACTCTTATGTCAGAAAAATTTAATCGGTTCGAACTAGTTAGCCGTTTACATGTGACTTTTCCAACAACAGCACATCGTCCTACAGAAAAGGGACGCTTTGCTAATGAGTGTATGGATTTACTCATTATGGAAAAACACTAGTGTTTCGTTTAAGAAAATACCAAGGAGACTGTATTAAAGCAGTCGTAGATGCCCTTGAATTGGGCATGAATAAGCAACTATGCGTCCTCCCAACAGGAGCTGGTAAAACTGTAGTAGCTAGTCATTTACCTAAGTTCCTTAAACCACGCCGTGTTTTATTCTTAGCGCACAGAGAAGAATTACTTGATCAAGCGGCTGAAACATTTAAAAAAGTTTTTCCTAAACTTAGTATAGGTAAAGAGATAGGAGAGAGTAAGGGTACGTTAGAAGATCACATAGTAGTAGGTTCTGTACCTACTCTAGGTAAAAAGAATCACTTACGATTAAGAAAACTTTTTGGAGATAACCCTGAAAATATTCTATTAATTACAGATGAAGCTCACCACGCAACGGCTAATTCATATAGAAATATATATAAGTTTTTTAATCTAATAGGACAGACCGATACAACCAATACTCATATAGGTATAACAGCTACGCCTTTTAGAGGGGATAATGCTAATCTGACTGATATTTTTGACGATATTACCTACATGAAAAAATTAGGTGATATGATTCTAGAAGGCTGGTTGGTAGATGTTAAGTCGCATCATATACATACACAGACTGATTTAAGCCAAGTAAGAACACATGCTGGTGATTATGCAGTTAAACAGCTAGCGGCGGCGGTTAATACACCAGAAAGAAATCAATTGATCGTTAATACCTATATGCATCTAGCGGAGGGCAAGAAAGCAGTCGCTTTCTGTGTGGATGTAGCACATGCTATAAGCCTAAACGACGAATTTAATAATGCAGGAATCATTTCCGCAGTTGTAACCGGAGCAACCCCAAAGAAGGAACGCAGGGATATTATTAAGAGGTTTAAGAAGGGCCATCTTAGAGTAATCACTAATTGCGCTGTCTTAACGGAAGGTTTCGATGCACCTGATACAGAAGTAATTATTATAGCGCGTCCAACACGTTCCCCTGTTCTTTATACGCAGATGCTAGGAAGAGGTATGCGTTTAGCAGAAGGAAAAGACCACATGCTTCTATTAGATCTATATGATAGAACTAAAAACCCTCCTGTACACATGGATAGGGTGCTTAATGTCCCTATGAGCCAATGTACATATGGTGAATGGAAAGCTGTTAAGGAGGTGATCGAAGAAGAATATCCTTATGCTCCGCCAGATGATATAGCCCGCGCAGTTAATGCAATAGATGCTAATGATATTATCGCTAAGCTTCAAGGGATGGATATTCTGGAGGTTTTGGTGAAGATATATGAACAAGGAATAGATTCATTTATATCCTCGAAAACAAAATTAAGCTGGTCTAAATTAGCAGATGGTTCGTATCAAATTCAATCCGCTGGTATAGGCAAAATAGCTATTAGAGTTAATGCAATGGGTTCTTGGGAGTTATGGAGGAAAGAACCTAGAAAGCCATGGAATAAACCTTATACAGGAGACCCAGTGGAGTGTTTTAAAAGAGGCGATAAAATTATCGCTGATTATGATAAAACTAAACTCTACTTAAGGTCTGCCCCATGGAAACGCGCGCCTGCTACTAAGAAACAATTAGACTTAATTAAAAGACTAACGGGCAAACCACCCTCTGTAGCAATAGATAGTAAAGGTAAGGCAGCGCACTTAATTAACTCCTTGTTTGAAGCTAAACAAAAATGATAGATACGGATGACGTAAAAAAGTTCATAGAACTTGCAATTGAATGTAATGCTATTGAAAAAGACGTAAATCTATATGGGATAGTTAGAAGACTACAAAAACAATATGGAGTTGAGATTGTACTAGATTCACTTAACTTTTTTACAGAGATATTAATACAAGATAAACTACAAGGTTTATTAGTGCCATCTATAGTTAAGTTCTGTAGCAATGCATCTAAATATACAGCAATAGGCTCTAGCGAACATGCAGTAACTAGCGTTACGTGGGCTAATGATCTAGATATTACTGGCTTAGATAAAGCCATAGCTGCTTTTTCTTCTAGAAATGGACCAGCCGCTAAAATAACTAAGACTTGGACGGACAAAGAAGTCAAGCAGGAAATCACTTTCTTGAGAGTGATTCGTTTAGAATGGGATGCTTTAAAGAAAATTAAAAAAGCAAAGTATGAAAATAAAAAGAGACAGATTTGGTATGGTTATAAAAAATCTATCAAAAATGTACCTTTACTTCTGCTACAATCTCAACACGAGATGCGCATAGCCGAATACAAAGAAAATGAATAGCAAAGAACTAGCTGAAACTTTTAGATACACAGACTTCGCTAGTGGTAGCGTTGTCTATCGCAATAACGTCGTCGATTATATGGATATTTATAAGCAAGCTTTAACCAGTTCGTTAGGTAAAGATGTATATTGTGGGCTATTTCAATTTGATATTACCTTCAAAACGCATGTAGAGGAACGCGGATCTGTTTCAGGTTTTAAGGGAGAGCACTTTTCATATTTCTTTCCTCTTGATATAGATGCATCGCACGGTGATGTTGATGAAGCCAGAACTAAGACGATTCAATTCTTGCACTATCTAGAATCTAAAAACGTAAAGAATGAAGATGTATACATCTACTTTTCAGGCGCTAAAGGATTTCATATCTTAATACCCCATGCTCTTTTCGGTTATACGCCTTCAACTAAGCTTAACGTTATGTTTAAGCAGATAGCGCAAATAATGGCCAAAGATAGCGGAGTTGGGCTCGCCTCTGAGAAAGAAGCAGGTATAGATTTAATCTATGACAAAACACGCTTACTTAGGCTACCCAATACACAACATAGTAAGACTAACTTCTTTAAGACCCAACTAACTGGACAAGAGTTAAAGTCTTTATCTATGGAGCAAATATATGAAAAAGCTTCCGAAGCTAGGATGTATTTACATAAACCTGCTGTAACCACCACTAATAGTGGGCTAAGGGATCTCTTCATGAAATCTCAATTAACTGAAGCAAAAGCACGTGCTATTATTCCAGCGCAAGCTTTAAGAGATAGTAACCACCAAATTAAAAATGGTAAGGTGTGTATAGCTCGGTTACTTGATGGAGTGGGGCAAGGGCAGCGAGATGAGGTTGCTATTAGACTTGCTGACCATTTCCGTAAACAAGGTATGTCCCAAGAGCTTACAACAGCTACGCTTCTTGCATGGAACCAGAAAAATGATCCACCTATGGCTATGCAAGAAATTGAAACCAAGGTAACTAGCGCTTGGATGAATGATGTGGATTATGGGTGTCATGATCATATTCTAGCTTCCCATTGCAGCAATACATGTTTCTTGTATAGCAAGTTAATCAAAAACCAAAACGAAGAAGAGCTATCAGCTTTAGAATGCAACCTTAAAACTAGAGAAGATCTTGTGCGTGCTTACGTAGATAGATTCTTTGAAGGAAAAGGAATTTCTTTAGGTATCCCCACTTTAGACGCTAACTTAAAGTTACACGGCGGACATGTACTTCAATATATGGCTAAGAGCGGTAGCGGTAAAACATCCTTTGCTATGCATGTTATGAATAACATGAGTAAACAAAATATACCTACCCTGTTCCTGTCACTTGAGATGTCCGATGCGGATGTAGCTGAACGTGGCTTTCAAATGGCCTCCAATACAACTTCTGCGGTCTTAGAACGCATGATGGTGCAATTCCTAAATGAAGGTATTAGCCGTGAGGAGATGACAGACACCATTATATCTAAAATGGGTAATGCTTTCAGTTCTGTGATCACTGCTGACGAAGATAGCGCATCTATTGACTCTATCGAGCAATACATCTACAAAGCTAAGGAGGCTTTTGGTATCAAGGTTGTGTTTGTCGATTATTTAGGACGAGTCTCACAAACCAAGGCTACTAGTTATGAACATATTAGTGAGCTCGCTAAAGGTTTAAAATCTATGGCTAAAAGACACGATATAGTTATCTTCTACTTACATCAGGTTAACCGTTCAATTGAGGATGCAAGCGCCGCTGTAGATATGAGTGCAGGTAGGGATTCCGGGCAGACGGAAGAAGCCGCTGATGTGGTGCTAGGAAGCTGGCGTCCAGGCGCTGCAGAAGGAATGAAAGAATTCGTAGTAAGGATATTGAAAAACAGACGCGGCGCTAGTAACATAGACGCCTACTTAGAATTCGAACCCGAAACAATGCAATTCCGAGAATTAACTGATGGATATGAATCAAGACTTTAAACTAGAACGCCTTAAAATAGGCATTGATATAGCGCGCTACATTAAGGGGAGGGGACCTAACATCGCCTCCCTTGTTAGCTATGCTAAAACTAATAAAATGATATTGAGCCCACGTGCTTATGCATTCGAAAGTTATTATGTTATTACGGATGATAGTAATATCGTATCTGCCGCTAAAAAAATGGGACACTCTCATTTACAGATACTGGTAATAGGAGGTAAAAAAGAAGCCCTTAATGACGTGAAACGTATCTTTAGAGACTACGTTAATGAGTCTAACTTTGGGGCTAAGGAGATGACTAAGACCGTTAAATACCTTGAAAATATTTGGAAGCGGTTATTTGTAGGAACAAGCGTAGAAGATACTTTCTACGACACTTTCTCTGATGCTATCAACATACCTAAAGAAGTAATAATACGTGCTATTAAAACAAGAGAACCAACAGGTATAACAAAGGAAGACCTATCTAGAAAAATTAAGCACATAAGAGAAGGTAGGTCCTATGTAGAACGAATTGATAAACTAGCAGAAACCTTTTGCCCACATTGCGGCAGTGTTGAAAAACTAAACTTAACAGGTGTTGATAGTACGATCATTCCGCATTACATACAGGCTGCGGTTATAACTAAGATTAACCATCTATTAAAAAACGTACCCTTTTCCGCAAGGGAGAGCACACTTAGATTAATTAAAGACGGGGTACAACGTCTAATCTCAAAATCAATCAAAAAAACTTACTAGAAATGAAAATCCCAAGCTCAGAATTACAAAATAGTGGTGGTAATAATCACCCACAAGGAGATTTCTCCGCAAGCGTCAAAGCCTGTACAGGTGAGATGAACTCAGAAGGTATCTACGAAATTAAAGTTACATTTAGTACTACAATAGGTACTGTAACCCAGTTCTGGAATACTGATAAAACAGGCTGGAAAATCCGTATCTTCGGCGATGCGCTCGGCCTCGTTGGAGACTTTGATACAGATGATGCTATTGGCAAAAAGCTGGATCTGAAAGTAACGAAAAAAGTCAATACCAATAATGGTAAAACTTACACTAATGTGGAAACGCACGCTGCGGGAAGTTTGGTGCTAGAGACCAACGACGAGCCTCCTATGGCTACGGCAGCGAATGATGTACCTTTCTAATGAAATTTAACGATCAGTCCGCTAATAACGAGACGCCCTTTTCTTCGGAGAAGGGCGTTTCTTTTCCTATAGAGCATCTCTCTTATTCCTCTATTGGCTTATTAGAAAGGTGTCCCAAAGCTTTTTACTATCGCTATATTAAAGGCATTAAGTCTTCACCCAACTGGAAGATGATTACAGGTTCAGCTTTTGATGAAACGCTTAACTTCCATTATGACCAGAAAAAAGCAACTGGAAAAGATGAACCTTTAGATGTATTACAAGATCATGTAAAGGAAGAGTTCGAACATCGCAAGGATGAGGCCTCTTGGATTCCTGGGCAAGACATTAAAGCGCAACAAGGAAAGGTCTTAACTGCCTGCACTAAAGGCTTAAAAATATTCAGAGATAAAATATTAACTAAAGTCGAACCAGAAGGAACCCAGATTGAAATATATCATGAGTTTACACCTGGGCTTAAGTTTAAAGGTTACATTGACCTACTGGAAAATAAAGACGGCAGTCAAGTTATTGTAGATAATAAAACTACATGGAGGCGTTGGAGTGGTACAGAGAAACTTTGGCAACTTGTAGTTTATTCTTACATGATGAGTCTGCAAGGACAAGAAATCCGAGAAACACGATATGATGTATGTCTCTTGAAAAAAAGAGATGACCCAGAGATAGCTCAGTTTACTGATTTCATCACTGATGATCAGCATAAATTCATGGCTCGTAAATTAGACTGGGCTGTTAAATACTTAACAATGGCCATAAAAGACCCTTCACTGTTTAACCATAACTTTAACACATGGCAATGTGGTAATAGTTGTCAATACGTTACTCAGTGTGAACTAGAATTAGGAATGAAATTAAAATGATGAGAAAAAAACCTTCCAGTGAGCTCCTCGATAAAAGCAGGCTCTTTATAGATAAGCACAACGTAGACTTAAATGCTCTTACTACCTTACTCTCTAGAGCTGCAGGTATTGAGTTTATGTCTAGAGCAGGACAACTTACCACTAAGCGCATAAGCCTTGCTAGGAATATTGACACACCTGTGTCAGTTAGCTTAGAGAATAAAGACAGACCTTTTTATTTGAGCCACATAAATAAAACAGAGCTGATAGAAGGCGACTCCTTCCATTTTTCTCATTCAGCTTTTACAGCATGGTGTCAGCAAGCGTCAATAAACTCTCTACAGGGACATAATTACTTAATAATAAATCCTTACTCATACTATATACGAAGAAATTGTAGCTTACTTCGTATTATATATAAGATAAGTCCAAGCGGCGCCTCCTTTCGATTTCAGCCCTCCTTCCAGTTTGGAGCGCGTGAGGGACATGCATTTAATATTCTAGACTTCTTGCATCGAGTGGGGGATAAATTCTATTTCAAGATAGAAGAAGACGAAATTGCGAGTCTAGAAGATGTACCGTTAGAGAAACATCTTCAAGATGCGTGTAGGAAAGGAGGCGATTTCTCTGCTAAAATAGAAGACATAATGGAAAACGTCTCTACTATGCAGCCAGCGCCTACTCACTATACTCTCCCTCATATGCTTAAGCTTCTTTCTGATAACTCCTCTTCTCTGATGGAGAGGTTACTTGAGCGCTTAAGTACTCGCGCTAAGGTAGAGAGACTTAATACCCTACAATATCCTTTAGAGGATATTATAATCAGACGTAACCAAATAGGGGTTATTAATACTCCCACTACTTCTAAGCACTGTCTCTATTCACCGGTCACTATTACTGCTCCTACTCTAGCATGTGGGTTTAATGGGCCTAAGCAAGAATTACTTGATTTTATTAACACAGTAAAAACTGGAAATATGTCAATTACATTACTTTTCAGTATGCCGGATATACATATTTACTCTAACAATACGGTGACATATGATAATGGTATTCTTGTAGGAGATTTTCTCTTGCATGTCCGCTTGCAGGCGAGCGACGCAGAAGACTTACAAATCTCTTTACGCTTGTCCCCACAGCCTTCCCATAAGGATAGTGTAATTGCTGCTTATCTTGAAAAAGGCAGTGTAACCATAAATAGCTTTGACTCCGAGATGTATTTGCATCCGCATGTAGCAACCACCGGGATACTCTGTTTAGGTGAGTATGAAGCTTTAATTAAGAAAGAAATTTTAAGGGGCAACTTCCACTCTGTGCCTGCTTTGGTAGGTATGTTACTAGAGAATATAAACCCTTTTTCTGTCTTTATAAATATTGCAAATCTTTTACTCTTCAGTACAAACATTAGCGAGAAGAATTTTATAGCATATATAAGTGGAAATACAAAAATAGGCCTTTCCAATAAAGCGTTTTTGGAGTGTCTATTGGAAAGAGGAAGCAATCTTGATATGGAGAAAATACATAAGGACTTACTAGTAAGTGGCGAGGAAAAAATAGCTATAGACTTAGCTAAAACTTGCGCCGATCTAGGGTATAAGATAGTAGAACCAGAAGAGGTTGAAGATGAAAAAGAAATTCTCCCTGAAACTAGAACTCTGGTAGATCTACTAGTAACCACCCCGATTCTAGGGGAAAACCCATAAAAAAATGACTGACCCAATTTTCGTAGTTGAAATGGGAGAGGGCACTGATACTGTCCCCTTTCAAGAGCAATTAACTCTAGGTGCTTTAATTAGCACTCGGAATGTAAGTAAGAGCGTTACCGTAAAGGTAAACAATAGTCGTGTAGATAACGACTATGTGATGCAGCCTGGGGATCAGGTTCAGCTTATTCCTAACGTAGAAGCTGGCCTATAATCCATTTAATGTAAGAGAGAGATATTAATATATCTCTCTCTTTCTTTTTACAGGAACAAAATGACAAAAGAACTAACAAAAGAAGCGGAGAAAGAGACCTCAATGAGGTTCTCTGGAAAAGGAGCTGAACTCTCCATTGTATTAAGTGCATATGTATACCAACGCATGCGGTTCCTTGTTGATAACGTAGACGCTGAGGTGGCGTGGTTTGGCACAGTAGAGAAGACAGGTAATGTCTTCAATATCACGGAAATATACGTTCCGGAGCAAGAAGTGACCGCCTCATCAGTCGAGGCTGATGCAGAAATGGTTTCTAATTTATTGCCAGAGCTTATTGAAAAGCATGGGAAGGAAGAAGCCTTAATGGATATCATGCCTAAGATGAGGGCTTTCTGCCACTCACACCATACTATGAAAACCTTCTGGTCTTCCACGGATGAGGGTGGTATTAATGGATTAGCTAATAGTCATTACTTAGTGAGTTTAGTGCTTAATCGAGGAAATGATATTTTAGGTAGGGTAGATTTCTTTAAGCCCTATAGGATGACAATTGATAATGTTGTAGTTAAGATAGACTACAAAGCGTCTTTCGAGGACCTTCAAAAAGATGTTGATGAGAAAGTGCAAACAAAGAAGGTTTCATATCAAAAAACTGGGACTCCCTATTTTGGAGGGGTAGGTTCTTCTTATTATGGAGGCCAAGGTTCTTATTATGGAAGCACGTCTACTAAGGGAGCAATAGGCACTGTAAAGGCTTATGGACTGCCCAACCTTGTAATAAAAGCTCATCCAGAATTGAAAGATATGTGTCGGATACTTCTGACAGCGCATAGCAAACCTAAAGCTATTAAAGACATAGCATTTCTAATCTTCGCACTAAATTATGAAAATAATGAACTAAAAGATAGGCATAAAGAGCTTATGAACTTGTTTACTGCACTTCTTAAGGTATCAACTCTTGAAAAACTTAAGCCTACCATTATCTGGGAACTTGTTAGTGTAGTAAAGATGTTCGGCTCTACGGCTGCTGTAAACTCCCATGATCCAGCAAAGGTGTTGAAAAGTGACACAGCTGTAAACATATTAAACTTAATGAAGAATCGCTACAACCTTAACGCTGGCAGTACATACTGCGTAAAACCATGAGAGGAGACTTTAAAAGACAAGCTGCCTTATTCAACCCCTTTCTCTATAAGGACACACCAGTCGTTCTTATAGGGGTAGGAGGGATTGGCTCTGGCGTACTAATGGGCCTCGCAAAAATGGGCATTTCAGATATTACAGTGTTTGATCACGACTATGTAGAGCCTCATAATATACCTAACCAATTCTACATGAATACAGATATTGGTGAAAGTAAAGTCGAAGCGGCTTATCGCATAGCTAAGCAATTCAGTCCTGAAGGGATTGAGATTAGTATCAATAAAGAGAAAGCCACTCCACAAACTATCTTACCTAAGAATAGTCTTGTGATATTCGCTACAGACTCGTTAGCAGCTCGTAAGGAGCTCTTCACGTCCGGTTTCATGGTGAATGCTGGTTACCTCATTGATGCGCGTATGGGCGGTAATGTGATCTCTCTGTACAACGTAGATGTCACAAGTGATTTCCGCTTAGCTTCTTACGCAGAGAGTTTAGAGGTAAAACCTCATAAAACTTCTTGTGCCGCACAGGCTATTTCGTATACAATATTGCTCACAGCTGGTTTAGTCTGTAGCTCTGTTCGAAATGTCTTGGTAGGTAACGTGAACCCTTTCAATGTTGTACTAGATGCACAGAACTTTATGCTCCAGGTTGAAACTGGTCAAAGCGCTAATGCATCATATGAACGAGAACGAGATCCCATCGGGGTTTAACTTACTAGATCTGGGTATAGAGCCGGACTTAAATATTACACCTAATATATACACGTCATCAATTGAAACGGATGACTTTTTTTGTAATTATTGCGACTATGGTGAATTCATGTCTTTGTGTATAAGATTAAAAAGAGCTACCCCAGCTAGAGAACCTCTTTTTGATTTTATCATAGACACTGAAGCATACACTAAAAGCTTAATAGAAAAAGATGCAAAAAGCTATTATTTGGATAAATGGTTTCCTGGGCATGTTATATTCGTACTTTCTTTATCCAGTAATACACAACCTCACCGCTTTGCTAATTTTATTGTCACAGGGTTACAGGTAAGGATGGAGGCAACTATTAATCAAGCAGAGCTTATAGCTATAAATAAAATGAAAAAAGATAAAGTCGAACAACTTAAAATTGCTCGACTTTAAATTATAAGTAAAATTTAACCTTGTGGATTTGTCGTTTGCCCAGTGTCTCCAATCCCTATTGGAAGAGCTCTGTCAAACTGGATTGTTACTGCTTCTCCAATAACATCTGAAGAAGCGCCAATATTAAACTGGTGTGCATTAATGTAACACTCAGTGCAATAGAAAGCGCCATAAGGGGTTTTCTTTGAATCTTCCATATAGAACATTAAACCAAATGGAATATCGAATAGGCTAGAGTCAAGGTTAATAAAAAAATCTTTATAGCCTGGAGAGGAAAGAATCTCTATATCATTCTGCCCAAATTTATCTGCGCCACTCAAGAGTTCTGTAATCGTGCCTCCGCCAATGCCTTCAAAAGCTTTAGATCCCATATAAGCGTATAAGACTCTCAGCAAAGAGGGGCCGTGGAAAAGAACACGAGCAATACTCATTTGAGACATTGTATGCCCAGTAATAAAATGAAAACGCTTACTTCCTATCTCGGCAAAGCGTCTTAAAGATTTTGTTTGGGATATATTAGCATTCTCAATTACACCCATAGGAAAAACAGGTATGCCACTTATGCTTGCAGAACCAAACTTCTTTGGGTCATAATCTGTGGTTTCAAGCCCTGAATCAGAAGTGCCAGCTAAACCAGATGCCACATTGTATGCACCAAAATCGTCCAAGAAAGGGGGGCCTGCAGCTATGAGAGTACTTTCACTTTTTATAAAGCTAGCGCCTGTGAGTTCTTTTTGAACTTGATTGTTTTCGAAATCGAATGTTGTCATAAATTTTTCCTTAGATGAACAGCTTCACTGAGAAATAGTTAGCTGGATAGAGAGGAACCACATCTATCTCTAGCGTAATTCTTGTTGGATCGTCCTCATTTTGATAAATACTCATCACGGAGGATTTTGCAGATAATTGTCCGCCATCTGTAAGCGCATGTAAAGCAGCACTAGCGGTAGGCCAGACAACTTTCTTGATAAAGGAATCAGTAATGATCGATTTACCTACTAGAGGGTTTAGATAATTACGGAAAACTTTTGCTGCATAATCAATAGATTTCACAACAGAAAATTCCCTCAAAGTCACATCGCTAACTGCCGTAGTTAATTGATGCCGAGTGCTAACGCTGCCCGCCTTGTTCATCAAAATCCAATTGCCACCGCCACTTATAACATCGAGATTATCAGCTGATAATTCATCGTTACTTCCCACTGCGCTTGCTATACCTGGAACCGTGATATTTGTTTGTGGTTGTACAGGTTGAAGAGCTGAGGCGTGACAAGCTACACAGAAGGCAGCTACAGAAGCGTTTACATCTTCCAACCCTGATTCTTCCACTGCGGCATAGTGAGGAGCTTCTTGTACAGTACGCGTAACTGAAGCCTCTACTATATCGGGGTAGATATTAACAACTCGCTTATTGTCGAAAGAAGCTGCTTTTTCAGCTGCTATTCTAGCTTTCTCGCCTTTTTGATACGTTGGCGTAGTAACAGCCCAAGTCATAGCCTCACTACCATCAACAGCTGCGCCGTCGATTTTTGCAATTTGGCCAGCTACTTTAAGACTAGTAGCGCCTATTACGTCTAAGATAACTAGCTTATTTTTTAAATTATCAATATAAGTTCCGTCTAGAAGCTGTATTTGATTATCTTCCACTCTTAAAATATGTCCAGGACGAGCGTCCTCTAAATTCTCTCCGTAAGTGACGGTTGTAGTGGCATCTGCTGGGTTTGGTACTGTTATAGCCCCGTTCGTTACAGGAGATTCTATGATATCATACTCAGGGATAGTTTTGCTCACTAAGGCAACACGTTCTCCTTTTTGATAAGGGTCACTCATAAAATCTACGTGTGTTTGACATAAGGAGATTACGTTATCATCTTGCGAAGCAGGTACAATAAAGTAAGCATCTTCTTGCAGCTTTAAACTATCCAGAGCGACTTCAAAACCTTCTACATCATCTGAGGCAGCTCTTACAGCAAAGAAGGTTCTATCTGTGGCAATAGCCCCCATAAGGGCATGGTAGCCAAGAGGATTCTCAGGCTCTAAAGTACCAAAGTTATCTTTAATATCTTGAACACCATTAATTTCAACGACTTTATTTACATCGTTTATAACAGTGGCTTCGTTATATGAAGTGTACACTTGACCCGCCACACCTTGATACGTGCCATAAGTATAACTAGATAAACTAACTACATCATTTCCAACCCACTCAGAGGCAAAAGGTGCTTCTTTGTTTTCAAATAGGCCGTAAGCTATAGTATCTGTAACACGTTGTCCAATTACTATCGTATCATCCATACTGTATGTCACAAGATTTTCAATTGAATATGAGGTAGTATCAAAAACTAAAGTAGCTCCTAGCCAGTCCCTGCCCTCGGCAAAAAGGGTTGTAGCGCCAGTATCAATCTTCAGCGCACTTTGCGATATAACGTAACTCACTGTTACGTCTAGGGTCGCTCCAGTATCGATCGTTGTCGGTGTCCCTTCACCCCGCATCTCTGGGGTGTCTATATCATATGCTATGTTAATTTCATCTGTCCAGAGAGCGTTGTTGTCTGTAAAAGTACATTTTATTACTGAAGGGTTATCAACAACAGAGACTACTAAATCTACTGTGAAATCGGCTGAGTCATTTAGGGAAGAGGTCGAAAAATCAATAGTCACCTTATCACCAGGCATCACACCCAATGAAGGGAAAGCAGCCCCCGCATCTTCGATCGTAATATAGTTTACTCCATTTAAGGTATTTAAAGTAATGCTGGAAGCAATTCTGTCATCAATTAACTTTTTAGTTAAAAGGAGTTTTGCTTGCAAAGTTACCTTGTTCTCTACCCCAAGCGCGCCATCCAACTCTACTGCATAATCATCTGTTTCGGTGAGCTTCACCAAACCTCTATCAGTATCTATAAAGACGGATATGTCAGACGAATTTTCAAAAGTTTGCTGTACAATAGCTGAATTACCTGTAGGGATCGTCCCTACCTCAGCGTTTCCCGCGTAGTGGTATACTAAAGGTTGATTGTATTGTATATTCTTATGAGTCCCTACTATTACAGGAACTAATACGGGACGAAAAGCAGTTGGCTTCCGATTCTCAAGAATCTGAAAGACATCTACACCTGGTTTATCTAATCTGCCGGCCATGATATTATTATATTAAATTATTGTTTTTAAGCGAATTGATAAGTCTTCGAACAAGAAACCTTTCTCCTGTACAACCCAACTATCTTCAGCTGTTACCGCAATGCGAACAGGGACAGTAACAATATCGGTATCTGAACTAGCTTTTCTTACTTGCTCAGTTCCAATGGTAAGATCTTTAATGTCAAACAAATCTTTGCTAGATATTATAGATCTAAATCTAGTAAAGAACAGAAAAACATCCTCGGCTATTCTTTCGGCTTCCAAACCCACTGTTGATGTACAAAGGCAGGCAAAAGAACCATTTAACAAATCTAACCCAGTATGTTTATCCTGTAAATTATTATAAGCTGTTTGATTTAAATGTCTACTTCGCCAACCAAAATCAAATCTTTGCAACACAATTAAAGGATATTGCTCAGTATTATCTTTATCTATAGGAAATGCATCACTTATATCTATTTTTGATTCCGCAGCATTAGCTGACCATTTATACTCATCATGAGTGCTGAAAAAAGTTTTTAGGCACAGTAATAAAGTGTCCTTTGTCTCATTTATAGGACGCTTTGGGGCAAGCTCACTCAACGTTCCTTACTCCTACACCTTCTAATATAGCTAATTTACTTTTAGCTTTTTGATACGCATCCCCATATATAGATAAAAGCAGCTGGTAAACTTCTTGTTCTAGCTTCTCCATTTTTATACGACTTCCTTTTTGATCTATGTCAATATAAAAAGCGCCCGGCTTTGTTACTTCAATATGAATCCTATCCCCATATGTTTTGCTTAGCTCTTTATTGACTTCTTCTGATAGAGTATGTGTTAATATGTTATCAAAATCTATTGAGTTGAAGACTGGTTCAGCTTTATCTACGATTTTTATTTTTTTCATTGCTCTGTTCCTTCTTTATAAATTGAAAAATTCTTATTCTTATGTTCTATATCTTTATAGTCAAAATGTTCTCCTGTGCTTATGCCCCCATATTGTCTATGTATCAAATCTAAAGCAGAGAATTCATCGAAATCAGGCAAAGGTATATTATTATATTCTCTGTCCTTCTCCATTAAAGAAACACCTAATTGTTGACTAACTACCGTCTCTCTAAAATTGGTTAAGTTAACCGTCTCTACTCTATAAATTTCTTTGGCGTCAAGAACTAAAATATCCCCTGGCTTTATCAGTGGATAGTTAGTGGTCCACAATTGTCTTTGTATATTCTCATCCGTACCTAAAACGGATACCGTTTTTGATTCTAAAGAGGCGCTAGATGAAACAAAAAGAGGTAAAGGTGTAGAAAGCCCTTTATCCCATCCAGTATCTCCGCAAGAAGAGCAATGGCTTTTGGTGCGCCTTTCTTTTATAGTATCCCAGCACGAAGGACAGCGAGAGCCGGAAGTGCTTTTTGTCATTAGATAAGCCCTTAAACCAACAAACCTTTTTAAAAGTAAATCGTTTCTTCTAACAATTTCTAGTGCAATTTTAGGTCTATCGCGCCTAGGATGCATAATAGCTGAGGTGTTTAACACTTCATCATCTAGTATATTTCTTAGTTGTAGCCGATAGTAATAAACCTTCAGCTCGCTACTACCTGGCGGAGCTATATCTACAAAAGAAGCAACTCCAGTTAAATTAACTGGAGTTGATATATCTATAAAACCTTCTTTGGGGCTATCGGATCTTTGTACTATTAAATAAGAATTTTCTGTCAGAGAACCTTTTAGCTTCCATTCTAAGGCTACTGTTTTCGTTGTGAGCCACCGTACAGAGATTTCTATAAGCAAGCAATTTTTCTCCTCATTAACTAACAGCTGTCTTAACGGCTGCTCCTCCTGCCATAAAGCCAGCTCCTTTAGCTATACGCTTGCGAGCGAGAGTGCGAGAGGCTTTAGCATAACCTGTGACAGTACCCTTTTGCGTAGCTTCTTTCCAAGTCTTCACTGAACCTTGGCCTGCTGAAGTAACAGCTTTTTTAGCTTTACCGAGGCCTTTCATTGCTTTAGCGGCGAGACCACCAAAAGCCTCTTTTTCCATAGAAGCATTCTTTACTTTTTCCGGTGTAACGCCTTGCTTCTTCAACAGATTTGCTAAGGTTATGACGGCGGCTCTGTTTTCCTGAACTTGTCCCATTGTCCTCTGCTGCCGGCCTATAATAAAACGATCACGCTTATCAAAAACCTGATCTGTTGCAATATCTGCTGTAGTTTCTGCGGCTATCATTTGCGCGAGGTTTTCTTGCACTTTACGTGATTTTTTATTCAAGCGATGTTGGTTCCAGAAACCAGACCCTGCTAAAGCACCTAAGCCATAAACACCTGCATTTCTACCTACATGACTTAACGCTTTTTGTGAACCTGCGACTAGAGTATCTTTAAAACCCGCATCTTTCTGCATCTCTGCATAAATTTCTTCCGTTAAGGAATCTGCAAGGGGGTTTAATTGCTCCGCTATTTTCTCAGAGTGAGTCTCTTCCTCCTCCATATATTGATAAATTCTATCACCTATTACATTAGCGTCTTCTTCGGAAAGCATAGAGAACACGTCCGTAAAATTCTCTGCGCTCTTCTGGTTTTCATTCTCGAAGATATCAACTAGATCGCTGAATTCTGCTTCGGTGACAAAGGGTACCAAAGCTTCCGCTTTCTTCTCTTTTTCTTCTGCGTTTTCTTTCTTCTTATCTTTTCCATGCCCTAGAGCGGCTCCTCCGGCTCCGCCTGCCATACCAAGTAACATACGAATCGGTTTCTGTGCTCTTGGACTGGCAGCAGCGTAGGCAAGAGTGTTGCCAGCAAGGTGGCCTCCTACCCCACCAAGCATGGCGCCTATTGTTGTTGCCCAACCTTTTCCTTTTTCTGCTCCTAGGCCTGATAAAATAGGAACCAACGCCCCTAGTGCTGCGGCATTTTGTTGACCAGCTTCTTTAGCCATCAAAGGTTTTGCTTTCTTCTCTTTTTTCTGCTTCGACTGCATGTTAGCTGCATGTTGCTTTTTGTTGGCTAAGAGTCCTCTCACCGAGCCGAATGCTGCTCCTATAGGAGCTCCAACACCTAAGCCTCCTATGAGACCAGCACCTATTGCCCCTGCTGCCATAACTGCACCTACTTTACCTTTACTTTTACCTCGCAGGCTAGGGATTACTTTCTTTAGACGTCTAGAGGCCTCAGCTCCGACTCCTCCTTGTTTCTGCGTTAAAGCTAGCTGCGCCCCTGCAGCAATGCCAGCGGCTGCCCCCATCGCCGCGCCGTAGCCAGCCCCCCTCACCTGTGAGCCGCCGCCGTCTTGTCCACTTTGAATTAGACGCTCCCCAAGCCCGGCTATTCTTTCCTGAATTATGTCTATATCTTCTTCTGTTAACTGTGAAAAGACCTCTTCGTAAGAGCTTGCTTCTTTACCAGTTTCATTTTCAAACATAGTAAAAAGGTTCATGGTCTCTTCTTCGGAGATGACAGATATAAGCTCTGAGAGCGTAGCTTCTTTTTCAATTAGTTCAGCAAGAAGAATAGTCTCCTGCTCTGTGAGTTCTGAAAGTAGTTGTTCGTAATCCATTAGTTAAGCTCCTCTATATCTGAGTTAGCTATATCTTGAAGGCCGTCAAAGAAGCCTTCCATTGTTAAGTCTTGAAGTAGCTCGGCTGATTTCACTGTATCAACCGATGTGTCTGTTTCGATAGCTATTTGGGTATAAGCCATATCGCGCTCTACTTCTTCTAATGCAGTAGCAAATTTATCCATTTGCTCTGGAGTAAGTAAATCTAAAAAGTTCTGTAGCTTTTCGTGCATCGTATTATTTTGTTAACGTTAGGTTAAATATTTATAGATGTTTAACGGTCATCTGTATAACAATTTTACCTTGTTGTGGTAATAAGGCAAAAACTGCTTTAAGTTCATATTTTAACTACTTTAAAAATACGAATTGATAAAGCATCCAATGAGATATTTTTTGTGTATTCCTCTGTCCAGTCTTGTATCTCCCCTAACCCAACCTGCACTTTTTCTTTATCATATTCTGTAATAGTAAAAGCTGATGTTATATCATCCTCTTGCATGTGCTTCTTAAAATTAATGTTAATATTAACGTCCGGATTATCAATAAAAGAGTAATTTCCTACTATAATTAAACCTTCTTTATTGTCATTTAAACGGAAACTACCCAGAATATTAGATAAACCAAAAGCAGAAGCGCTTTTTAAATTAAACCCATAATGGTTATCTCTAACAGCAAACCACTGAATCAACTCATAGGGGGTGGTTATAAAACCTTTTAAAGGATTTCCTCCTATATCAAAACTCGTTTGCAATTCTTCTCTATAAGCTTTGTAGTATTCAGCTAGTAATCTTATAAAAGCTTGGAAAGATATAGCATCAGCATGTAGTCCTAATGAACCTGGATAAGCGTCGTATTCGGGATCTCCGTCTAGCCTTCCTTCATATATACGTCCTTTTATAGCATCATTAAGTGTATCAGCGCAATGATATACTGTGGGAGGTGCTGCATCAAAGGTAAGGAAGAACAGCTGCGCATAAGTCATGTAAGTAACTGTCATGCGTTTCATGGCCGCATCATCCGTTAATTCTGTTGGTAAATTCGCTACTCCTACTTCATTCGTGTATTTAACTAATGCGGTAAGAAACCTAGCATAAAAAGTCCCATAGGATCTAGGAGCGCCCTTCTGTACATGAGCCAATATGTTACAACGAGAAGAATAAGGAACTACTAGCGTATTTATCCAGTGTGCTCTGTCCGTCTCTAAAGACCTTATAAAGTGTACGGCATCTACTATAGGATACATATTATGATGCTCATTCTCTCCTTGACCAAAAATAGAGGTAAGCATATTATTGCGCTCAGTTCCTGAATAAAAACTGCCATTTAGGGCCGCTGCTTGTCCATATAGTTGTATCTCTGTCTGAGCTGCTTTTATAGCTTCACCTGAGAAAGAGCTAGATCCAATAGGATGAGTATGTGTACCAGGGTGCGGTCTTCTCTTCTCTGGAAGAGCCTCTAATTCACTGATATATGCACGATCTTCAAAACATTCTATATCTATGCGTGTTTTAGAACCATGTACTATTTCTGCATTATCAATAAAATTAGATTGTAATAAAACTTTTTCACCGCTAGCAGAAGCCTGTATAGCTGTACTTGATACTACATCTAATGTATTAAGCTCGTTAGCCAGCTGCATGGCGTTTAAAGCCTTTGTGTCCTGCCATATTAGTGTAGACCCATCTACAGTTTTATAACTAAACTTATAGGGTCTCCATTTATCTGGTTGATTATTAATATCGGATATAGATGTATTAGCGCTTTGGATACCATTTATAGTCATAGTACCTCTTGGACTAGGAATATCATCTGGATGATCAAAAGTAAGTGTTACGTTTTTTTCACAATATACAGCTTGTTTTAAATAGTCGCTGCTTAGACCATAACTGGTTTCACTTATCTGATTGCTTAATAATAAACCTCTGTAATTTTCGGATATTGTTAAAGGGGGAAGTGTCAATTTTACTATATCCCCATACTCTAACTCTATTATAACTTGTGGTACATCTATAGTTGCGGTATCAATAAATGCAAAATATCCAGCATTTAGCACAGCCTCTTTTAAACTTTCTGCTGTTTCACCTTCAGTCGTTCCAATAAACCATTCTGTTCCAGCGGTTAAGATTGTATCTTTTATTTGAAGACTAGTCAAAGCATCTTTAAGACAATAATTATGTAATACACCTAGAACAACTTTACTTACATTAGCAAAAACACCTTCTATAGCAGGAGCAAAGCAGTCTATTAATGCTGAACTAGCTCCTGTTAATTTTATATAGTTCATAGTGCCTTCAAAAACATCGATAATTACTTTAGCTTCTCTAATATATTCATCTATCCACAGAGAACCTGGACACACACTACTCTGAGAATTACCTTTTTTTGTTAAAGTGCCATTCTTATCATAAATCGACGCATATACATATAAATTATCTAAAGTTCTTAATGGATATTCGTTAGACCATCTTGCGGGTCTATACGGATCGGGGTGAGTGGAATCGCCAAGTATGTCCTTACTTACTACAGTGTTTTCTACAATACGTCCCGTATCTTGGTTGCTTACTATGTGTATATGACCTAACGTAGTATCAGCGTGCATGTCTTTTAAAAATTGCACTAAGCCTTTCCTTACTCTATCCAATAAAGGGTTTGGGATCCCATTAGCTAGGTTTTCTGCTTCTGTGGCATATCCTATTTGACCCGTCGCACCAACAAAAGCCACCGCTGGCAGAGACTCATTGGTGGGTACTGACCAGGGACTTACTGCACACGTTAAGGGAGCTACTTCTATAGGATCTGTTAGCTCTAACGAACCTCCTCTGTAATAGTTAATCACATTATTTAAAACTGTGTATAAAGTATCTGAAGAAGCATAGAGAACCTCATTTGCCTCAGTGTTATCAGTTGGGTCGTCTATGATCCAAACAGATAAAGGTATCTCCTTGCTCGCATCAGGTGTTGCTGGATTACTATAAGGAGTTACTAAAGAAAGAGCATTATATATTTTAGTTCTATATATTAGGCATGATTCTACTTCATCTCCTTCAAAGAGTTGTAATTTATGTTTAAACCCATAAGTAGCGCCAGTGCTATCTGTGTAAAAATTTACAGCGGTATCGAAGGATTTAGTATATAAATTGCGTCTTCTTCCAGTCCTAAAATCCTCCTCATCTAGATTACAAAAAGAACGCTCATACATAATCCATTTAGGTGAGTCTTTTACATTAGTACTTATTATCCTTTTTAAAGCGTGTTTAGGATCTAAATTATATAACATGATGCCAAATTTATTCGTGTCATCATACCATGACTGTAAAGATACAGCCTGATCCCCTGGGAACTGGGAACCAGCTTTATTTCTACCCGTACTCTCTGGGTCAGTAAGATACATAAAATTTCCTATAGGATCCAGGAGAATCTCACCACCAGCGAAGGCTGTATATGCTCTGGGGGAAGGGCCTAGCTCTGGCACCTGCAAGTAAGGAAACCTGATACTCTGTAAAGTAGAAAAACAATCCTTGTTGTTGCCATCTACATTAATCTCACTCTTTAGCGACATATCTAGAGCGTCATCGTTTATTTCAACTGTTACTTCAACCGTAAAGAGGCCTCCAGGTGGTTTAGTGTCGTATGCATTAACCGCATCAGCTATAGAAGCGTATGTAAAATCCGTCCATTTTAAAATAAGCTTATCGTTTTGACTATCATCTATAGAAACGTAATCTTGTCCGTCTGTAAATTTTAAAGGAGCTGCTGCTTCTGTAAGAATACCTGTATGATCCTCATAAGTTGAATAAGGGATAGCTATCTTAGTAGCCATAGCAGTTAAAGCTAGATTTAACTTTAAGTCCATTTGCCATATGGGCGATGCTGACATGTCTATCTCATGTCCGGTCTCTTTATTTAGTATATAATCAAATTGGAGATAAGGACCTATTCCATGAGCTGCGGCTTGTTTTGAAAAAACCCACTTGAATTTAGAGTTACTCAGTATGTAGATATGTGTACTTTTATCCACCCCTCCGCTATGTATAGTGCCTAATGATACGGCTGTATGGGTAGCACTTCTAGAAAAGCCTGCCTTATTATTAAAATCCAAATATGATCCATATTCACTACCAACGCGACCTGTTGTAGCCACAATGTTTATTTGTCTACTATGCTGTTCTTGCATCTTATAGTAACGATAGATTAAAGTATCAACCCATCCTGCACTTGCTCGCTCTTCTAACGAGGTGCTTGTAATGAATCTATCCTCTTCGTCTTTTTCAATAAAAGACTCAACCTGTAAAAGTTCTATAAGGGCTCTGTATATTATTAAACCTGTACCAGCGTTCTCCTCGCTATTACCAGCAACAAGAGGATTTAAAATTATATAAGCTTTCTTAGCTTTCTTTATACAGACATCAATAGCATCGTCGCTTGGGTTTTTATCCTGTAAAAGGTCCTTCAATATAGCATCATTATCTATATACGTGTTTATTAAAGCTAGCCATGCTGTCTTATCCATAATAAACTAATTGTATTCTTTTATTATGTTTTAACAACTAACTACACTTAAATTTTATGTACTTTAAAGATTCTTATCTCAAAGGAGTCTACTGATATAGTCTTTATATAAGGAACTAGCCCTTGGATAATTTCACTTTCACCTATTTGATTTTTATCCTTATCATACTCCGTTAAACTAAAGGAGGCGTTTTCATCCGTAATGTGTAAATATCGCTTTAAATCTAGCTTTAAATTTACCTCTGGGTTATCATCGAAAGAATAATTCCCTACGAAGATCAAGCCTGCATTGTCAGTGAGAGTATTGGTGCCATCCTCTATCTTCCTAAAAGCGCCTATAACATTAGTAAGGCCTAATTCACTCAAAGATCTTAAGCGCTGGCTATAAGTATTGTCTTGTCCTTGAAACCAGTAGTTAAAATCGTTAGGGGAAGTGCAGAAATCTTTAGTAGGATTGCCGCTCATTGTGAAGCTTGTATGAAGTTCTTTTCTGTAGGCCTTGAAAATGTCTACTAGTGTTCTAAAAAAGGCCTGCAGCTGTTCTCCTTTAGCCTCTAGCGAAGGGCTTCCCGGATAGGAGTCAAAACGTGGGTCTCCCATAAGGCGTCCTTCATATGTTATCGTATTATCCCTTAATATATCATTATACTCATCCCAGCATAGAAAGACACTCGGAGGAGCTGCTTCGTAGATTAAAAAATATAGCTGCGCGTACGCCATGAACTGGAGAGACATCTTATCAATAGAGTCTTCGTTTTGCAGCTCAGGAGGCAGCTGACCTAATTCTGTCTCTAACCTCACTAAGGCTCCCCGAAACCATGTATCCATAGTTCCGAAAGCTCGGGGAGCTGATTTCTGTGTATGCGGTAAGACATTAGTTCTTGTTGAGTAAGGAATTACATACTGAGATAGCCAGTTCTCTCGCTTAGTACTTTCCGCTGCGCCTATTCTAAAATTATGTAGGAATAGTGCATTAGGGTGCATATTGTGATGTTCATTTTCTCCCTGCCCATATTGCCCCACCTTCATATTATTACGCTCAGTTCCGCAGTAAAAAGAGCCATTGCTAGCTATACTTTTACCATAAGCTTGAAGTTCCCTCATAGCCGCTCCTGTTTTTTCTAGGAAATATGAACTAGATCCCGTAGGGTGTACATGATTTTCCGCTACAATATTTCCTTCGGGTAGTGCCTCTAACTCGCTTACATAAACATAGTCTGAAAAAGCGTTTAAAGATATGCGCGTTTTTGAGCCCCTCTCGATAGAGCCATCAGGAGCAAGAAAATTAGATTGTAGCTTTACTGAAGTAGTATCGATTGCGGAAGCAATAATTGCTGTACTGGATACAGCATCTACTGTATTTATGGCACTAACAAAAGAACTGGCATTTATTGTCTTGTCCGTATGCCATGTTATGGTCTCGTCTAAAGGTTCTAAATCGGCATAGCCGAAAGAAAACTCTCTCCATTTATCTGGTTGAGCATTTATCTGTGTAAGTAGAGGGCTTTCTACTCCATGAATGGTAAGCCTACCAAGTGGCGGCGCTTCATACATAGGGTGGTCGAAAGTTAAGACTACCCCATTCTCGCAATAAATATTCTGTGAAGGGTATTTACTATTATATAAAGCCTTTAAAGGCGTGTGACTAAGATTCAGGGCGCGTAAAGTTCTATCTGCTGTAAATGCAGGTAAGGTTAATTTTACTTTGTCATACAAATCTAATTCAATAATAATCTGGCCTATGGCGGGGACATCTTCAGTGTAGGCATAGAAACCTGCTTCTATTATAGCCTCTTTAATGTTTTCCGCTGTAGCTCGTTCAGTAGCCCCTGCAGCCCAGGCTACACCTGCTTTTAATTCTATATCATTTATCCATAAAGATGTTTGCTTCTTTACTATAGACGCGTTATTTAAAACACCTACACATACTTTCGGTGTACCTATCTCTGTATCTTTTAATAAAGGAGCAATACACCTTACTGGGTGAGAAGAAGAACCTGTGAATTTAATATAATTTACAGTCCCTTCAAAAGCATCAATAATCACTTTAGCTTCTCTAATATACATATCAGCTAACCAAGCAGATCCTGCACATCCTCTGCTTTGATTGTCTTTTTTATGAGTGACAAGTCCGCTATAATCATAAATAGAATGATTAACGTTAATCCTGCTTAAATTACGTCTAGGGTACTCGTTAGCGGCGTCAGAAAAATGAAAGGGGACAGGCGAGTTGCCTGCGCCGCCCCAGTTAGTTGAGCTATATATAGTATTCTCTACAATACGTCCCGTATCCTGGTTGCCTGCCACCGCAATCTCTCCTAACGAGGCGTCATCGTGAAGACCCTGTAGAAAAGGTACTATGCCTTTACGCATTCTGTCTACCATAGGTCTCTCGTAGCCCTCAGCTATATTCTCTGCCTCTGTAAGGTACCCAACTTGGTTACTGGCGCCAAAAAAAGCTCCGCATGGATAGGTCTCGGCGGTCGGCGTCATCCAGCCGTTTGTTGTTAAAGATAAAACATTTATCTCTATAGGATCATGCAGCTCTAAAGACTCAGCTCTAAAATAGTTAACTGAGCCGGAAACAACATCGTACATATCACAGCCTGTTCCGTACGTCAGGGTACTGTTTTCAGCTTTATTATCAATTGCATTATCTATTAACCATAAAGAAAGAGGAGACTCTTTATGGTCCTCTGGAATATCTTGATTATCATATACTGTAGGAATATTAAAGGTTTCAATATAGTCTTTTCTAAATATATAAGCCGCTTCCGTTTCATCGCCTTCAAATAATACACATTTATGCTTAAAGCCGTAAGGATTTCCATTTATATCAGTGAAAAAATTAGTAGCTGTGTTCCATGATCTAGTGTACGCGCCTCTTCTTCTGTGGACAGGTCTAAAATCATCCCCTTCCAATTGACACCATAATCTATTATAAGTAAACCAATTATCGTTTGCCTTAACAGATGTATTTATAATATTTCTAACAGAATCGTACGGATCTAGGTCATAACCAAGCACTCCGTACTTATTATCCTCGTCAAACCAAGCCTGCATTGTCGTTGCTGTATCTCCTGGATATAAACCAGAGCCTCCAGCAGTTCTATCACTCATATCCGTATCTCCTACGAAAATATTAGCTCTTACAGGCTCTATTACAAGCTCTCCTCCAGTAGTGGTAGTATAGGCATGCGACTTTCCACTAAAGTTAGGCATACTTAGGTAAGGGAATCTAATACTTTGTAATGCTGTAGGACACGACAAACCCGCTTCGTCCACTGTGATATCCGTGCGTACTGACATCTCCAATACGCCTTTTTCTAATTCTACCAAAACCTCAACCGTAAATAAACCACCTTTAGCGCCTTCGTATATCTTAGGTTGTTTTATAGAATCATATGTAAACTTGGTCCATTTTAAAACAAGCTTGCCTGGTTCACTACTATCTACAGAAACGTAATCTTGTCCGTCGGTGAATTTTAGAGGCTCTGGTGCATATACTAATTCACCATTACCGCTAGCGTGCAAAGAAAAAGGTATGGCGTACGTCGTAGGATTTTCATTATCAGTTAAATCCAACTTTAAGTCCATTTGCCATATGGGCGATGCTGACATGTCTACTTTATGACCAGTCTCTTTATTTAAAACATGATCAAACTGTAAATAAGGTCCTACACCGTCTACTCCTAGCTGTTTTGAGAAAGACCACTCATACGTATCATTAGCTAGTAGATAGGTTTCTACGCCCTCCTCTGGGGCTGGTTCAGTACCTCCGCTGCTTCCTGGTTTATCGCCTGGCCAAGGTGCTACACCCACGCCTGTGGTTAGATCACCATAATTAAAGGCGTTCCCATATTCGCTTCCTACCGAACCGTAAGCTCTGTTCATATTTAGAGCCTGCTTATGTTGGAGTTTTAATTGATTATACCTATTTAATAATAGACTAATCCAATTACTATATTCACCAGCTTTATCACTTACGTTTACCTGAACTCCGCCAGCATTATAATTTAACCTATTCCTAGAATTAAGGATACCCGCTGACATTAGCATTTCAATCATTGTGCCATAGATTAACAAACCTACTGCGGGATGATTTTCTATAGTAAAGCCAGTGATAACAGGAGGAGTCATATTATACTCCATCTCTGCCATTCTTATACAGCTTTCTATCGAAGCATCTGTTAATTCATGTCCCGACAATAAGGCGTTCGCTTCAGGAGTATCCTGCATATGACGACGCATGAATTGAACAAATTCGCTTCGTTTCATTATTCTTCGTAATTCTTAATTGCTTCGATTAAACCTTTCTTGCCTTTACCTGCTACGCCTAGTTCAGTGGCTATCTCTTTTAATTCTTTATAGCTTTTCTCTCCTAAGTCATTCCCTTCGTCCGAAACAGACTCTTCTAGTGCCGGTTCAATCTCAATAGCTTCTTCTACTGGAGGCGCCTCTATTACTTCTCTCTCTACTACAGGTTCTTCTATGATAGGTACTTCCACGACCTCCTCTTTAATAGCTTTACTATCAACTGCTATTAGTTTTGCACCTTCTGCACCTAAGATCTTAATAAGACCTCTATCTTGGTACATTTTACAGCGACGAAGCTGAGCTGAATTAATAGTTAATTCTGCTCCTGAACGAAGCCAAACTTTTCTAGATAAGTTTAATAAAATCTTGGTTTTAGTTATGTTTTTAATTCTCATGATGTAGCATCCTATATAAAATGAATGTAGGGGAAATTTTAACAATTTCCCCTACATTCGTCAAAGGGTACTGCCTAACCTAGGCAATATCTCCTTCTAGTACCTCATTTGCTGCAGCAATTACAGCAGCTGCATTATCGGCTAAGGAGAAACCTCCTTTTGCATATGCGCCATCCCAGAAGATGCCACCCATGCCTTTAATGTTACCAATACCAATACCGATATTTTCCCATGTTTTCCAAGAGACAACGTTTGCACGCTTGTCAATCCAGAACTTGGTATTACCAAGGACATAGAAATTACCAAGGAACTCAGGAGCAGCGAAAACCAAAATAGCACCGTAAGGAACTAAGTCTTCTTTAATAGTAACAATAAGCTTTTTGCCTAAAACGTTACCATAAATAAAGCCATCTTTGAAAGTTTCAGAGCGAAGATCTGTACCTACTTGTTCTGCTGGGAGACCCAAGAGATCTAGGTAAGTAGACTTCGACATCAACAAACAATCAGAAACAAGCTGGTTGCCTTCTTCCAATGTACGCATTGCGCGTGTCAAATAACGAGCAGATTGTAGCGGAAGTGTAGAGTCAGCATTTGCGGCATCGACCACACCCAACCACTGATCGCTCTCCAAAAGAGCAGCGTTTACATACTTGAGGAATGTTTCGTCCTCAACAGTTTGAATATCCTTGACCGAGTTACGCTCAACGATTTCGACGACGGGCATCTCGTATGCGAGAAGCTCCTCTTCTGTCTTACTATACTCAGGAGTAGAGATAAGAAAGAAAGGAATCTCGTAACGACCGCCTTCGACGAAGGTCATTGGAGTTTCACCACGGAAGTCGATAGAAACTGCAGTCGAGTTAGGCTCGATATCTACAATTTTTACCAAACTATCGTTTTTAACGTTTCTTTGAAGATCGTGCTTGGTGCAACGCTCTGCAGGTAGAATCTTACGCGTAAAAGACTCCTCACGGAGTTTCATACGAATGTAAGATGCGCCTGCGCTGCGGAGAGCCTCTGCGCCTTCATCAGAATCGAGCATTTCAGAGAATGCAGAATTAAGTACTTCTTGACTAATTTTTTCCATTTTTTATATTCTCCTAAATTAACGGGTCCACTTAATGCGGGTAAAGGTTTTGCCGCCTCGCGACATGCCTGTTTGTTCACAAACACCAACAGCGTATGCGCCGGTGGCATCGTCAGTGAACTGATTGACAGATGCGGACCAATAGAGAGCTTGACCCGCTACTGCGGCCTCAACTAAAGATGCGTCAACATCGAATAAAAAGTATCCACCATCAATCATTGTGATAGTGTCGATAGCACCAGAATCGTGCTGATCATAGCCAGTCCAGACTACGCCAAGGGAGAGGTTTGCATCCGTCTCGCCTGCTGCAACTGCTGCGGCTTTGCCATCAGTATCTACTTTAACAACATGACCTTCCATAGGAAGATTAGAATTGTCAAAGGTAATACTAACACCATCACTACCGAGAGCAGTCGTGCCGCCCCATTCGATAGCTCTACGCCACACCAGTCCCAACGGAGAAAGAAGCTCAACAACACCATTGCCAGTCTGCTGGGAACCAAAATTGCCAGAAATTTTTGCCATGTTATTTTTTCCTAATTGTTAGAAATTTAATGTGTTTTATTTTGGACATAGTTAAAGATAGCCCTTTCGAGAGGGTTGCCTTGACTAGAGTTATCTTCAGAGGCACTGTCCAAATGACCTAAAGTATTTAAAGTTGGCGCAAGACTCATTGCTTCTTTGTAAACATCTGGAGAATGTCCCGATGATACAAGTTCTTCCAATTTATCCTGCTTAGACGTTATATCAACAATGCCGCTTTCAATCATCTCATCGACGATCTCAGCAAACTTTAATATGTTGATACTTTCAGCTAATTTATTCATTAGTTGTCCTTTTTCATTACGAAGACCATTGCGCTCTTGAGTGAGCGTACGAATTACATCTTCCGCTTCCTTAAGAAGCGAAAAAGCTTGATCTAGTTCTACGTAATTACTCATTTGTTTGCTCACTCAGTGCAAGAGCTGTTTGATAAGCTGCCTGCGCCATTTCAGCTAAATTAAGTGCTAGGTCGGCATCTTCATAACGACCGGAGGCACTTTTTATTAGCGTATGTGGGATATCTGAGTGTTCTGAAACTTGTTCAGCTAATGTAAAAGATGTACGCGCCAATTGCTGACCTAACGAGTAGGCTCCATTCACTTCTTCAGCGAACTTTTCAGACTCCATGACCAAACCTACTAAAGTAGGCTCAACGCCTTCCTCAGCACACTTATCAATATAAGTATCTAGTGTTTGGACTTCATCATCAGTCAAGTCACTTAAAAGCGAAGCAGAATTTTGGCTATCCATCTCACTATACCTCGTCTTCGGTCATCTGGTCGCGCAGGCCATCAACAAAGCCTAGAGCCATAATGCGGCCATATTGAATGGCCTCACTAGCGACTTTCATAACTTCATCACGATCTTCTTCGGACGCTTCCTTAGATAGGGTTTCGTGTATTCCTGCAAGTAAAGAAACGAGGTGGTCCTCTTCTCCGTACTCTGCTCCCTTCGCCATATTAACAGCGTTGGTAGGAGCGGCGGCAGCAGTATCGATAGCGGTTTCGGCCTCAGCTTGCGCTTGAAGCTGTTGTCCCGCTAGTCTCTCGAGCTTACGCTCTAACTGTACCCTAGCATCCAATTGTGTATCACCCATTTGAGTATTTATGTCAGCGTTCTCATCAGCAATAGCGGCAGCGTGCTCTTGAACGGCAGCTTGTCCGGCAGATTGACCTGCCATGGTAGCTTCTAGTTCATTAGCAGCAACAGCTGGGCCCCCAGGGGCTTCGGCTGTTGCGGCAGCTTGCGTAATAAGGGCTGACTCTTCAGGGGTGGTTGCTTCTTTCATAGACTCCTTGACAGCGTTTAGCTGATCAAGAAAAGCATTCATGTCAAAATTACCCATTTTATTTTTTTCCTTTGTTAAAAGTTTTACCTAAAAAGTTTGTTGACAGAGCTTAATTGCTCGTCAGCTAAAGAGATTAATTCCTGATCGACTACAACGGTAGCGTTCGAGAATACATCACATAAGTTGTTATATTGTACACAACTATTAGTATTGTCAATTGTTAAAGCATTTTCAGAGGCTTTTTTCTGTATACCTTTTGTCTTTGACAACAATTTTCCTACTCTACTCGACACTAAACCTAAACCTATTGTACTGATTAAGGGATTTTCCGCCACAAAACGTAACGCGCCAGGGATTTTTTTCCCTTGATGCTGGCGACGATATGCCTCTGCGGATAAGCCATAAGAAGCTCCTAAGCCTACCAAGCCATGCTTTAACCACTTTGCATGCTTTTCTATATTATAATAAGAAGCAACTTTCTCACCTCTCATAGTATGCTTGGCTAATTCATAACCACCAATAGCCCCTAATACTTTAGCTGGTTGTATATTAAGAAGGTTTTTTATAACACCAGATGGGATCTTAGCGGCTGCTGCTCTGTATCCCCCATAAAGTAAACCTGCGCGTAATAAAAGAGCTAAAACAGCTGGAAACTTTTCTATATCTTTAGGAACCTTAACATCTAAACTTGTTAACCTAGTCTCACCTAACTCGGCTATATTAGCCATTTCCTTGCTAATTTGTCTAGCGACAGTTTTTAAGGCTCCTTCACTAGATCTAAGAGGGTTACGGTTTAGTAATACGTCACTAACAGCGTCTTGGGTATTCTCAGTTGTAGCTGTTTTTTCTAATACAGAAATGAGCTCATCCGCTATATCATAGAACTCTATAGTAGGTGTTTGGAGGAACCTATTAAGTCCCTCAAAAGAAGAACCTTCTTTATATAGAGTCTCAGCTAATTTTTCATTTTCTTGTGATAGGGCAATATATTGAAACTCTTTTGGTGTAAAACAGAAGCCATTTATAAAACTACTAGCCATGGCTTCGTTCAGGCCTCCCGCAGCAAACTTCTTTAGATCTGTTAGGCTTGCTTGCTTAAATAGCTTTTCTCTCGGAGTGAAATATAAATCAGAGCAAGCTAGGAAGCCTTCCACTAACTCTTCTTCTGAAAGCTCATGTATATGGTCGTCTACAATCTCTTCTGAGGCCACCTTTTTGATAGACCAAACTGTTTTATCTGCTGGATTAGGTGTTTCAGAAATGTCAAAGAAATCAGGATATCTATTAATGGCATAGCATAACTTACCCTCTACCTCTTGATTCATGTGATGCTTCATATGTTCGCATCTATCAGCGGTTTTGAAGACTTTCTGGCTACATACACTACATTCTTCGTACGGCACGCGACACCCCATAGAGAACCCCACTGGTTGCCCAGCATCAGCTTTTTCCGCTATATCGGGAGCTAAATCTCTATATACTTTAATAACCAACTCAACGCGCCGCATCTTAGGATTATATGAAGCAAGCACAACGTCACCTAAAGATTTGCGTGGGTCTTTATTCTTATGCCTTCGATATACTTTTGCATTATAAAAACTTTTATATGTCTTCTTTAAAGACTCTTCTGGAAAATAATCACCCCAATTATTTGGTCCATACAACTCCCCTGCTACAACTGCTGGTATATGTAAGTATACAGCGCGTTTGTCTGGAATTAGATTACGTAAAAAAAGGTCAACCTGCGGATTAGAAGATGCCTTGGTTGTTTCTTGGCTAGGTAAATCTTTTTTTACTGACATTATAAGAGTCCTTCAAGAAAGGTTTCAAATGAATTGTCTTCTATCGGATCAGAGGCGTACTTTTGATTATGAGCATCTTCTTTCATATGTTGCTCAGATAACAGTTTTGCCTTATCTACTAAAGCATCGCCTAGATTTATTAATGGGTTACCTGTGCTTCTAGCTGGCGCCATTGGTGTTCCTTTCTCCATAGAGATGGCCTGTTCTACCGATGTTAATGGTAGCTGAATACCTTTAGGGTGGCTACCATGCATTTGCTCTATGTGATCCATTTTTTGATCTATAATTGTTTTAGCTATTAAATAATTACTTGCCATATGAGGTGCTGTATGCAGCAAAGTTCCATAGACTTCCGCTAGCAATTTATGCTGATTTTCTGGATAAGACTGTTTAAGCTTCTTAAGGACAGAGTGCTGCGCTATCGCTCTGGTTATAGAGGTGCCTATACCTCCACCCACGCCTAAAGCCGCTCCTATTACAATAGCCGGTTTATATAGCTTATCAAAAAGAGAACTAAGCTGTGACGCTTTTGTAGCTTCTTTACTAATACCTTCTGAGGTACTTATTAAAATAGTGTGTTCTAAATTTTTCATTTTAAAAATTAGGTGTTTTCCATGCTTTGGACGAAACGGCGCCGCTGATGGCTCCACCCGCAATCCAGCCTGGTTTAGATAGCGCGACTTTACCTACTTTGACGCTTCCCTTTCCTACGCTTTTTATAGTCCCTGGAAGAGTTTTAGCCACTTTAACGCCTGTTTTGTAAGTAGTTCGTGCGGCCCAATTAACCGCAGGAGCTGCGCGGCCAAACATTTTACCGGACGCTGCAGTGCCCGCTTTACTTATAACTCGTCCTGCGTTATGTACAACTCTTCTGGCTGATACACCAGCGGATCGGCCAAAAACTTTCCCGATGCCTTTACCTACTGTTTTTGCGGCAGCGCCTAGAAAGAAAGCTTCTTTTTCTAAAGCCTCTTCTATATTTCGATGAGCTGTTTTTAATAGCTCAGTCTTTAAATTAATCAACCTCTATCTCCCCCCTGAGGTGAGAGTTAATACCTTCAACAACATATCGAATAGATTCTCTGATTTTCATATAACCTTCATTCTGCACTTCCATGCGATCATGCTGCCTCACCAGGGTATTTAATTCTTTAACCATGGAACGGCCTCCTTGAAACTTGTCTACTGGAATAGGCTCAGAATACATAAGCATACTGTCTGGCAAAGCTGCTTGATCAGCTATGTCTCTACCCGCTATTGAGTTACAGCAAGCACATGTAATGTATGCTGCTGTTTTTGCTAGAGCAGGTTCTTCTTGCTTAATGTACGCGACTATCTCAGGAGCAGACACATCTTCGGATAGTAAAGCCTCTTTTATGATGCTATAAACTTTATTATAACCGTCTTCTATATCTTGAGATGTCTTATTGATCGAATCCTCTAATTCGCTTAAGTCTAACTCTAGACGCTCTTTTGACTCTATTAAAAAATCGCCGCTAAATTGATTATTTCCGCTAAAGGTCTCCTCCTTATCGGCAAACTTTCTCTCGTACGTCCATGTGGAAGAGGCTCTCTTTACTGTAGAGGCATCCTCAAATTCAGAATTAGCTTCTATCGATATTTGAGATGGGTCTACCATGTCAAACTCAAAGGCCCCTTTTGGTCCATTTTCTGAGTACATTCTAATTTGTACTTCTTTATTAACCAACTGTGCAACACGTTCTATCTCATAGCTTTGTAAGGAACTATCTTCTGAAACTTTCTTAGTTAGATTATGTAAAGTATCTAACCCAGCCAAAAAATCAGCCGCTACATCGTCTGCTATTAATTGTAATCTATCAGTCATAACGTATTTATTGTACCAAAGGTTTGTGAAATAAAAAATGTACCTATTAAATGGTATAAAATTATATCTAAACATCCTAGTTTAACAAAAACGGAGAAAAACAAATGGGTAAACAAAACAAACTACCGGTTTGTGAAGTAATACTTCACAAGCCTTTCGAGGCCATAACAGCGATTGACCCCGTACTGGGGGAACATTTCTATAACCTCAAAAAGCGATGCTCTATAGAAGTAGAGCGGCTTCGCTTTTTTAATAAAGAGTTACTGAAGAGGTTATTCAGTGACACTCACCTCACGCTTCAAGGCCGCGTGCGCGAGCACGGAGGCTTTAAAGTTATAGAAGGCGCGGCGCAAGTACTTTGCACGTCGGAGGGGGCGCCGGTGGCTGGGTCTAGCGCCCGAAACCCCAAAGCCTTTGGGGCTGCGTTGTGGTACAGGGTCCGAAACGAGCCAGTGTACATCGTTAGAAGTCACGCCGATTTTATCGGTGGTGATGGTATGGCAGAAGAGTGCACAGGAGAAAAGTGGGATCCAAAAGCCAAGGCGGCCGGGTTGAGGGGAGTGTGGCGCCGAGAGGTCCCTAAGGAGTGGCGGTTCTTCAAAGCTGACGTCAACAACTTGGAGCAGCAGCTCCGAGAAGGTTGCTTAGCCACGGAGGAGAAGCGCCTAGTAAACTTCTCCTCGGAGACGTTGAAGGGCGCTATCGAGGCGTCCTTTGATAAGGCGCAGTGTGTTGGCTGTAACCATATACATTATGGTTTGCTGACATTGCCTCCCGGTGTAGCTCAGCCGGAAAGGAATCGCACGCGAAGGAGCGCTATTGAGCTTATAGCTTCTTATAATGCCGCTTCAGGAAAGTGGCGTAAACGCTTTAAGCCGTTGAAATAGTAAAAAAAAGAGAGCTGTGTATATACATAGCTCTCTTTTTTTGCTAAACTATCTACTATGGCTATACGTAAAAAGAAGAAAAGCAGCTTACATGATAAGCTAGATACATTAAAAAATAAACACGGTGCTCAGCATTTTACCGATAGCACTAATTGCGATGAAGTAGAGCGTATACCCTCGGGCTTATTTTCTATTGATTACGCTACCGGTGGGGGTCTTCCTCTAGGGAAGATCGTAGAAATGTTTGGGCCAGAGTCTTCAGGGAAAACATCTATGGCAATGCATTTTGCTGCTCAAGCACAAGCACAGGGCAAGCTTGTATGCTACATTGATGCTGAAATCGGTTTTAACTATGACTTCGCTAAACAGGTGGGTTTGAGTACAGACCCCGATAAGTTTGTATTAGTGCAACCTCAGTATGGAGAGGAGGCGCTAGATATATGTCTTGAGATGCTAGATGTAGAAAATATGGGTGTCATTGTTGTAGATAGTATCCCGGCATTAGTTCCTCGTGCTGTAGTAGAGGGGGATGTAGGGGATGCGCATATTGGTCTGTTAGCAAGAGCGCTGTCACAGTTCTGCCCTATGATTGTAAAAAAGTTAGATGAATCTAAGTGCTCAATCATTTTTATTAATCAGATCCGTGAAAAAATCGGTGTTATGTTTGGCTCACCTGAAACTACGCCTGGCGGAAGAGCTATGAAATTTTACTCAGCAATGCGTATGCGCGTTAAAAAGCGTAAGTTTATTGAGAAAGAGGGGGAGCCTATAGGAATGAGAGCCGAGATGCATGTTGTTAAAAATAAAACTGCACCTCCTTTTAGAAAAGCAGAGTACGAACTTTTCTTTGGTACAGGCTTCTCTAAAGAAAGTGACCTTGTGGAAAACGCCTTGGCGAGAGGCATCTTTACTAAGAAAGG
>Ga0233448_1000040_pt1 | contig 150746 bp, 124 predicted proteins | sample SI_124_October20_2_FD_183015 | JGI IMG/M metagenome (GOLD analysis project Ga0233448, IMG submission 183015) | Seawater microbial communities from Saanich Inlet, British Columbia, Canada - SI_124_October2016_150_MG | ecosystem: Environmental > Aquatic > Marine > Inlet | place: Canada: British... | reverse complement strand
ATCGCTTTTACTCTTCTCTCTACTTCTGACTTTGGGCTCATTATTGGCTCCTTTACGGTTTGTTAGCCGCCCAAAGTATCTCTTATTTATTTAGATCAAATGAACCGAATTGGTCTGACGCCGCACAGGCAACTATATCATATTATCGATAGCTTAAAAGTGAATATGGATTCTGCTAAATATTTAGTTGAACTAGCTGAAATCAAAGGCATGGAGATATCGGATCTATTTTTTAATCTTGAAGATGCACACAATGCATTAATCCATACACGGACAAGTATCCATAGTTTTGACACCAGTTTTGTCAGGGAGACAGCAGCCCCCGGGATTGTTGCTAGTGATGAGGCAAAAGTGGGAGCTAGATTGGCTCTGAGTGAATTAGACTATAGGCGCAAGGGCTTATTTATTGCTTCTTTTGTTATCACCATGTTTGCATTGTTGATGTATTTGAAAGTGAAACAAGTTGAAGGTCGTAATAGAAAGGGTGAGGACAATGATTAAACATCTCATTGGTATATATATAATTGGTCTGTTTTCGTTTGGATATGTGATTGCACAGCCATTTGAATATGTTGGCTCACAGAAGTGTAAAAGTTGCCACAAGAGTAAGAAAAAGGGTGCACAGTATAAGGTGTGGGAAGAGTCTTCTCATGCAAAAGCCTTTGATGCACTGTTGTCACCTGAAGCTCTGGCAATCGCAAAAGAACGAAATCTAAGCCTGCCACCTTCTGAGTCCCCAGAATGTCTTGAATGTCATACCGTTGGTTTTGGAAAAGGTGGCTATGAAGTGATGAGCGCTGAGTTTTGGAACGCTTCCCCTGATGATAAGGCTGCCAAAAGGGCAATTAAGCGCATGAACGGCTTAAAGAATGTTGGATGTGAAATGTGTCATGGTGCTGGTAGTGGATATCAGAAGAAAAAAATCATGGTTGGTATTTATTCTGACTCACTGAAGGCAGAGGATTACGGTCTTATCACTAACACGCCTGAAGAAACCTGTCTCAAATGCCACAATGATCGCAGTCCATCCTATAAACCGTTTAATTATGAAGAGCGCGTTAAAGAAATATCCCATCCTTTCCCAGACGGGATGTAAACCTTTTTATATAGATTAGGAACGAGTATCCAGAGTGTCCCCTTTTTGTGCGCTCGTGCGATGCTATTCTAAATAGTTTTCTTCAGGAATAATCTGGTCTTTCCTCCCTTCACAGTGTAATCTGACGACATGAATTTACCATGGTGATATCTTAAATGGAATAGGAGTCAAGTATTTCAAAGAGATCATTCAATTTATGTGTAGGTACGGCGTTTAATGTTGCCTTCACTCATTATAAGACTATAATGGTCACGTATTTATGAGTTACGCATTTCTATTATCTAAATTATATTCAAGCAGACATAAAAAATTTATTATGAGGTGACCCTTGGCTAGTGTCAATCTACAACATGATTCAGATCCGCAGGAAACCAGTGAGTGGCTGGATTCTCTAGCTGCTGTCTTTGAAGAAGAAGGTGTCAATCGGGCACATTATTTGGTCAATGAGCTCATTGATTACGCACGTCGGAATGGTGTGCGTCTTCCATACAGTCCTAATACATCCTACTTAAACACAATTCCTGTTTCTCAACAGCCACAGTTTCCAGGTGATCGAGAAATTGAAAGAAGAATCAAATCCATTATTCGCTGGAATGCCATGGCCATGGTTGTAAGGGCTAACAAGGCCAGTGACGGTATCGGTGGACACATTTCCACCTATGCCTCTTCTGCAACTCTGCTGGAAATCGGCTTCAATCATTTCTTTCGTACGGCCACAGATCAATTTGGTGGGGATCTGGTCTATTTTCAGGGACATGGTTCACCTGGTATCTATGCACGAGCATTTCTGGAGGGACGTCTCAACGAAGACCATTTGACTAATTTTCGTCGTGAATTAGCACCAACGGGCGGTTTATCATCTTATCCCCATCCCTGGCTCATGCCGGATTTCTGGCAATTTCCAACAGTCTCCATGGGTCTTGGCCCGTTACAGGCCATCTATCAGGCTCGCTTCATGCGCTACATGGAAAATCGTGAACTGATTCCTAGAAGTGACCGTAATGTTTGGGCATTCCTTGGTGACGGTGAGATGGATGAACCTGAATCACTGGGAGCCATAAGCCTGGCCTCCCGTGAAAAATTGGATAATCTAATCTTTGTCGTGAATTGCAATATGCAACGTCTCGATGGTCCGGTGCGTGGAAACAGTAAGATTGTGCAGGAGCTTGAAGGTGCTTTTAGAGGTGCCGGTTGGAATGTAATCAAAGTGATCTGGGGCTCTGAATGGGATGCTTTGCTTGCCAAGGATAAAGATGGAATTCTAGCCAAGCGCATGGAAGAAGTCGTCGATGGTGATATCCTTAAATATATCGTAGAAGGTGGCGCCTACATCCGGGAACACTTCTTTGGAACCTCGCCTGAGTTACTGGATATGGTTAACCATCTAAGCGATGATGACCTGGAAAAATTAAAACGGGGAGGCCACGATCCAGCCAAAGTTTATGCCGCTTATGCTGAAGCACTAGCACAAGATGGTCAGCCCACCGTTATTCTCACCAGTACCGTCAAGGGCTATGGAATGGGTGAAGCCGGTGAAGGAAAAAATATTACCCACGGTCAGAAAAAGTTAAATGAAGAAGAGTTGAAAGCCTTTAGGACTCGTTTTGGTATTCCCCTCTCAGATGAAGAAGTAACCAAAGCACCATTCTACCGTCCAGCTGAAGATTCAGAAGAGATAAAATATTTGAAAGCTCGACGTGAAGCACTGGGCGGTAGTTTCCCTGTGCGACGTCAATCATCTGACCCGCGTAAAGCACCGGATCTGAGCGCCTTTTCTTCAGCTCTGGATGGAACAGGGGATCGTTCTCAGTCAACTACCATGGCTTTTGTAAGAATTCTGGCCATGTTGACCAAAGACAAAACCATTGGAAAACGTATCGTTCCCATCGTTCCTGATGAGGCACGGACTTTTGGTATGGAATCCTTATTCAGAAGTCTGGGAATCTATTCAAGTGTGGGTCAACTTTATGATCCTGTTGATTCTGATCAATATCTCTACTATCGTGAGGATATTAAGGGTCAGATCCTGGAAGAAGGAATCACAGAAGCTGGCTCAGCCAGTTCCTGGATTTCGGCTGCAACCTCTTATAGTACACATGGTGTCAATATGATGCCTTTTTATATTTACTATTCCATGTTTGGTTTCCAGCGGGTGGGTGACCTCTTCTGGTTGGCTGGCGATATTCGTGCCCGTGGATTCTTACTTGGAGCCACTGCCGGACGAACCACTCTCAACGGGGAAGGTCTACAGCATCAGGATGGTCATAGTTTATTAGCTGCTGCAACCATTCCAAATTGTCGAGCCTATGATCCAGCTTATGCTTATGAGATCGCGGTCATTATCCAACGTGGAATGCAAAGAATGATGTATGATCAGATCGATGAATTCTATTATCTCACATTGGAAAATGAACCTTACCAACATCCAGCTATGCCTGAAGGATGTGAAGAAGGGATCATCAAGGGAATGTACCAATTGAGTAGCACCGGAGAAGCCAAGGATGACATGCATGTCCAACTGTTGGGTTCTGGAGCTATTTTGGGTGAGGTCCTTGCAGCCTCCGAGCTTCTTAAAAACGATTGGGGAGTAACGGCAGACATTTGGAGTGTAACCAGCTATTCTGAACTTCGATTAGAGGCTCAGGACGTTTATCGCTGGAATCGTCTCCATCCCATGGGCGAAAAACGCTCAACTTATGCTGGATCACTGCTGAAAGACAAAGTCGGTCCGGTCATAGCTGCCTCTGATTATATGAAACTGGTGGCTGAGCAGATCGCCATTTTCCTAAATAAACCATTTGTTGCTCTTGGTACGGATGGGTTTGGTCGCAGCGAATCCCGTGAAAACTTACGCAGTTTCTTTGAAGTAGACAGCTATTCCATCACTATAGCAGCTCTATATCAATTAAAGAAACTGGGAATTATTAAAGCGGAAATTGTTGCTGAAGCCATCAAGAAATATGATGTGGCAACTGATACTGAAAACCCGGTAAAGCGTTAAGGCGAACAGATCACATGCTATTTTATGAATGGAATCTTGTATCGTCACCCCGAGCGGAGTCGAGGGGTCTGAAGACATACCTTGATGGACAAATATCCGTTCAAGTTTCCGCCCTTCGACGGGCTCAGGATGACACAATAATGGGTAAAGCGAGTTTAGAATATGAATAAAGAAATTATCATACCGGATCTTGGAGAAGGAATTGACTCTGTTGAAGTCGGTGAAATCAATGTTAAACCAGGTGATCATGTTGATGTAGGTGATATCTTGGTTGTCCTGGAAAGTGATAAGGCTTCAATGGAGATTGAAGTCGAATCAGCCGGAACCATCAAAGAGATCAGGGTAACCACTGGAGCAGCAGTTAGCGCCAACAGTGTACTGGCAGTTATTGTATTGGATAAAGCCGAAGAGGCAGCACCAGTAGCTCAACCAGTGGCTAAAAAGGAAGTTGAAAAGATTCCCGAACAAAAAGTTGAACCGGTCAAAGCTCCAGCAACTGAGGAAGAATTACCCAAAGCACCCATCGAGGCGCCACGGACCAACAGAAGACTGGTCGGGGCCAGCCCTTCTGTAAGACGATTTGCCAGAGAATTGGGTTGCGACCTAAGTTTGGTAGCCGGGACTGGACCTAAAGGTCGTGTCCTTAAAGAAGACATTCAAAGTTATGTAAAGAGTCGCCTGGCAGGTATGCCCACTGGTTCATTAGCGAAACTTGTTCAACCAGAAATTGATTTTTCTCAGTGGGGAGAGATCGAAAAAGTACGCTTGAGTAAGATTCGTCGCGCCACTGCAAAAAATTTGCAAAACGCCTGGCAGAACATTCCCCATGTTACCCAAAATGATGAGGTGGACATTACCAATCTGGAAGCCTTTCGTAAAGCCTCTAAAGAAGCAGCTGCCAAAGAAGGTGGTAAACTTTCAATTCTGCCATTCATTATGAAAGCAGTCGCCGAAGCCTTGAAAGCATTTCCTGATTTTAATGCTTCCTTGGATGCCAGCGGTGAAAATCTTGTTCACAAGAAATATATTCATTTGGGAATTGCAGTTGATACGGAGGCGGGACTGGTTGTGCCAGTTATCCGCGATGTGGATCAGAAGGGTGTCATAGAATTATCCAAGGAATTGGTTGACATCAGTATGCGTACACGGGATCGAAAGATCAAACCTGCCGAACTGATGGGCGCTACTTTTACCATATCAAGCCTGGGTGGTATCAGTGGAACGGGATTCTCACCCATTGTGAATCCACCTCAAGTGGCTATTATGGGTGTTTCCAGATCAAAGATTAAGCCTGAGTATGACGGAAGTGAATTTATCCCGCGACTTATGCTGCCTTTCTCACTTTCATATGACCATAGGGTTATTGATGGAGCGTCCGCAGCTCGATTTACGAAATTTATTGCTGAAACATTAGCCGCAATTAAAAATTTATAGGTATTGGAGTTAAATATGCCTGAATCCATACACGCAGAAGTTGTTGTCCTCGGTGCAGGACCCGGTGGATATGCAGCTGCATTTCGTGCCGCTGACCTGGGAAAAAAAGTTGTTCTTATCGATAAAGATAAGACACTGGGTGGTGTCTGTCTTAACCGGGGATGTATCCCTTCAAAAGCTTTGCTTCACCTGGCACGCGTCAAATCTGAGAGTTCTGAAGTAAAGAGTTTTGGCTTGAGTTTTCAAGAACCAGAATGGGATTTTGAAATGGTAAAGAAATGGAAAGATGAGCGTGTTGTCGGTCGTCTTACCAAGGGGATTGCGGCCTTGGCAAAAGCCCGAAATGTTCAAGTTATCCAGGGATCTGGAGTTTTTACTTCAGTCAATACCATCGAGGTTACACAGGGAGATAATGTCACTCAGGTAACTTTTGATGATGCGATCATTGCCGTTGGTTCACATCCTACAAAGATTCCAGGTTTTCCAGAAGACCCTCGTATTATGGACTCCACTTCCGCTTTACAGTTGAATGGAATACCGGAGAAGCTGGTCATTATTGGCGGCGGATATATTGGACTTGAGATGGGTACCATATACTCGGCAATGGGCTCTGAGGTTACTGTTGTTGAATTTATGCCCAATCTTTTACCAGGTGCCGATCCTGATGTGGTTAAACCGTTGGAACAGCGGTTGAAGAAAGATTTTAAATCAATTAGGACGAATACTAAAGTCCAGGGAATTACTCCACAGGATGATCATCTCCTTGTTAGCATTGAAGGTGATAAGGGTGAGGAAACTCTAAAGGTTGATAAGGTGCTTGTGGCTGTAGGTCGTCGTCCCAACACATTTGGTAGTGGGTTTGAAAGCATTGGCCTGAATATTGATGATCGCGGCTTTATCAAGGTGAATGATAGACGCCAAACCAATATTCCACATATCTATGCCATTGGAGATATTACCGGTGATCCTATGCTTGCCCACAAAGCCACTCATGAGGGAAAAGTCGCTGCAGAAGTCATCTGTGGAGAACCAGCTTCTTTTGATACCATGGTTATTCCAGCAGTTATTTTTACAGATCCAGAGATCGCCTGGGCAGGTTTGACTGAGACTCAGGCCAAAGAGCAGGGTATTGAGTATGACAAGGGTGTGTTTCCCTGGTCTGCCAGTGGTCGGGCTTTAGCATTGGGTAGAACTGAAGGTTTTTCTAAAGCTCTTTTTGATAAAGAGTCTGGAAAGTTGATCGGCATGAGTATCGTAGGAACAAATGCCGGTGATCTCATTGCAGAGGCTGTTCTAGCCATTGAAATGGGAGCGGATGCTGAAGATATCGCATTGATCATTCATCCTCATCCAAGTCTTTCTGAGTCTGTTGGGAATGCGGCTGAAATTGTTGCAGGAAGTATTACGGACTTGTTTGCCCCAAAAAAATAGTTACCTCTCAGGGGAATGTCAAAATATAGAGTAATAGATATAGAAAATTGGGATCGGAAAGAACAATTTCTGTTTTTCCGTGATTACGATAATCCCTTTTTTGGACTCACTACAAATCTTGATGTTACCAAACTCCTCGCTTATACGCAGGCAAACAATTATTCTTTTTTTGCAGCTTATTTATTCGCTTCTCAGCAACAGATCCACAGTATTCCTGAATTCCGGTACAGAATTGAGGATGACCAGGTTATTGAGTATGCTGTAGTGTCTGCTGGATCAACAGTTCTCAAGGAGAATGATGTTTTCACTTTTTGTTACTTTGATCATCTTCCTTCTTTTCAGGATTTCAATGCTCACGTGACAGCACAGATTGAAGCTTGTCGCAAACCAATTGTAAAACTTATAGACCATGATGATGACCAGGCACAGATCCATTATTCTGTAATTCCCTGGGTTCATTTTACCGGTTTGAGCCATCCACGGAACTACAAGACGGATGATAGCATTCCCAAGATTGTGTTTGGTAAATACGAGAAACAAGCAGGGAAGATCATGATGCCTGTCTCAGTAGAAGCTCATCACGCACTCTTGGATGGCTTCCATATGGGATTATATTTTAAGCGATTTCAAGATAGTATAAATGACCCTGAAACTTTGCTGGAAGGCTGAGAATGCAATATCAATTGATAGATCATGGGACCGATGCCTATGAGCAATCTCTTAAGTTGAGGCATCATCTTCTCCGAGAACCTCTGGGTATGGACTTATATGATGGTAAACATGATGATTTAACTCAAGAGCATCGGTATTACCATTTTGGCGCATTTGAGGAAGATGGCAGCCTATCTGCCAGTATTCTGGGAATTCCCACATCACCTATGGAAGTTCGGATCAAGCAAATGGTTGTCGCTGAGGATCAGCAAAATCAAGGAGTGGGAAAAAGACTCTTTATGGCATTTGAGGCGTATCTGCTAAATCTTGGTTTTCAAGGATTTATACTACATGCCCGGAAAACAGCCTCCGGATTCTATCTAAATATGGGGTATGAGATCCTTGGTGATGAGTTTGAGGAGGTTGGTATCCCTCATTTTAAAATGTCTAAGGCCTTTATTCCCACATCTGATTAGTTTGGGCGACAATATTTTACTGTTTCAGATAAAAAAAAGCCACCAGATCATGGTGGCTTTTTTTTGAATATAGGAATACTCTTATTTATTAAATATGTATACCAAGTCGGCACAGACTCCTAGAGTTCCATAGGTCGCAGGGTCACCACTAAAGATCATCTGGGGACCCATGATCCAAAAGTTATTGTTAACCAGGATATCTAACTGCAGATTTCCATAGCTAAAACCCATACCTGCGTTATAGGTATAAACTCCATTACCGCCAAGAACAAACTCTGAATAGGTGTCTTCGTCATCAACAAGACCAGATTTATAGGTCGATGTGCTGCTGGTGAATCCCAGTGTTGTCAACTGTCTCTCCATACCGAAACGAAGTTTTGCATATTTAAGTATGGCTTCCAAACCAATATTTAATGTTGGAGCGACTATACCAAAGCTCATATCAGTGTCAGTAGATTCACTACCACTAAGTTTATTCTCTGCAGATGTTCGGGAGAACGCCATGGAGCCACCAAGCCCGTATACGAGGAAGATTTTATCCTCTGCTAAACTGGTATTGTTAAACATTTTATAAGTCGAACTTATGGCAAATTGTCCATCAGACTCATCTTCGATCTTTGTGTTGGCAGCTGTGTATTCATTGGCACCACCCTGATAAGCAAACCCAAAAATAGCATAACTATTGTCAAAGAAGAATAATCCTTTATTTGCACGGGCTTTGGTCTCCAAAGCAATACTTAAGCGCGAAGCTTTACCCTCATCTTTTGTGCTGGCACCACCTGAAGCATATTCACCTGTGAAGGTACCATGTGGAGAGGGCGCTGCTCCAAGTAGACTATTGATTGTCCCGGGGGTCATACCAAAAGTAAAATAGGTAGCAAATTCCATATCGCCTAAATCAGTTCCAAACTCAAAGTCTAGCATGATATCAGTCTGGCTCAGTTTTTCGTCACTGGTGGTTGGCGTAGTTTCCTTGTCATCATCTACCTGATGCTGATTTGCAAGTCCAAGACGAAAGCCCATTCGCACGGCTGATTTACTGCCAAGGCTTCTCAAGATATTGAAGTAATCATTTTTCTGGGTTGCACCACCATAGAAGCCCCACGTACTTCCTGATCACCAACAACCAGAAGATAGTTCGGGTTCGCTAAATGAATATCCTCGAAATACACCAAGTTCATATCGTTAATTCTCTGGGGGAAAAGCTGTATTGAGGCATCATCCCCAAGTAACATATAAGCATTATTACCCAATGCCTGAACTCGTTTATCTGTGGCATAAATGGCGCCAACGGCAAAGAGCAAAACTAACATTACTACTAGGTACTTTTTCATGGTGATCCTTTCAGGTTCTAATTTTCAATAATTAATTATCACAAAATATAAGATGATAAAATCGGAAAACCAAAATCATGACAATAAGTACCATGGTTAACTACTGGCAAAAAGAGAAAATTATTATGATAATATTACTCATCTATAAGCATATAATAATAGATAGGTTAGAGAAATTAATGGCGAATTAAAATCAGCATTTGTAACTACCGATTCTCACACTATATTCTTTATGCAATTAATGTGAAAAGTGAACTATAAGAGATAAATTCAGTCATGAATAGCGGCTGTTTTTATTCGTAATTAAGTAGCCTGTTTGTTGCACTATCTTCAAGAAGATAACGGTTTTCATAACCGCTCTATAGAAAAACTACAGAACAATAACACCATCCGAAAGGGTAACTGAATGGGTAAACTAATGGAGTCCAACGAGACCCTGAACCTGGCATACTCAGATGAGTTGGCTGTACAGGGAGTAACACGACGAAATTTTCTAAAATTCTGCACTGCTATCACCGCTGCGATGGGTCTTCCGGCCACAATGGTTGCGAAGGTGGCAGACACTATTGTCAGCCCAAGTCGTCCTCCAGTACTTTGGCTGCATTTTCAGGAATGTACCGGATGTACTGAATCACTCCTACGGGCGACACATCCCAAAGTTGAAGAATTAGTTCTGGATATCATCTCTCTTGATTACTCAGAGACCCTTTGTGCGGCTGCAGGTCATCAGGTAGAAAAATCACTGGTTGATTCAGCAAAAGCCAATGAAGGAAAATATATCCTTGTGGTAGAAGGTTCAGTACCTCTAAAAGACAACGGGATCTACTGTAAAATTGGTGGAAGAACTGCATTGGAACTAATCGAAGATTATGGTTCAAGAGCTGCAGCCATCGTTGCCATCGGATCATGTGCATCATGGGGTGGTGTTCAATCATCCAGTCCAAATCCAACCGAGGCTACAGGTATTAATAAAATTATTAAAGATAAACCCGTTATTAACCTTCCTGGTTGTCCGGCAAGTCCTTATAACCTACTCTCAACCGTGCTATACTATTTAACTCTTGGGAAATTACCTCAGTTAGACAGTAAGGGTCGTCCAAAATTTGCCTACGGTCGGTTGATTCACGAACATTGTGAACGTCGTCCTCATTTTGATGCTGGTCGATTTGCACTTGAATTTGGTGATGACGCTCATCGTGAAGGCTACTGTCTCTATAAACTTGGCTGTAAAGGACCAGAAACCTATAACAATTGTTCCTCCATTCTCTTTGGAGATGTGGGCTCAGGTGCCTGGCCAGTTGGAACAGGTCATCCATGCTTTGGATGCTCAGAAGAGGGTGTTGGTTTTACAAAACATATCCATGAACAAGCAGATGTATTTACCGATACTCCTCCAGCTTCTTTTGCTGGAATTACGAGTGATAAACCGGGTGGAATAACGGTTGGTGGAGCTGTTGTTGCGGGCGCGGTTGGTGGAGCCATTCTTGGAGCCAGCGCCGTTGCTGCCAAGAAAATGAAAGCTGAAGAAACTACCTCGGAAACAGACGCATAAGGAGTTAATGATGAACCTTGAACGAAGAGATTTTTTAAAGGTTCTTTCCGTCGGCGCATTGTCTGTAGGTAATGTCACCAGTGTTTTTGCCGATATTAGAAAAACTCTGTCTCCAGATGCCGTAGGTATTCTGTATGACGGGACTATCTGTATTGGCTGTAAAGCCTGTGAAGCAGCTTGTAAGCAGTACAATGACATGCCGCCTGAAAGCGGGAATCTTGAAAAATCAAATGGTGTTGAAGGCATATGGGATGAGTCCTACGATATGTCAGAAAAGACCTTAAACAAAATCAAACTCTATGAACATGGTGATGCTTCTCAACGAAATCGAGAAGAGAATGGTTTCGCCTTTGTGAAAAGAGCCTGTATGCATTGTGTGGATCCTGATTGTGTTTCGGCCTGTCCGGTGACAGCCCTGACCAAGAATGAGGTCACGGGTATTGTAGAATACAATAAAGACGCCTGTATCGGATGTCGATATTGCATGGTGGCTTGTCCATATAATGTACCAAAATTCGAATATGCAGAAGCACTTCCAGTCATCCAAAAATGTGAGCTGTGCGGACATCGTCAAGCAGTTGGTGATATCCCGGCCTGTTGTGAGTTTTGTCCAACGGGTGCTTCTTTGTTTGGTAAGGTTACTGACCTGCTAGATGAAGCTCGCAAACGAGTCAAACTTGTTGCTGGCAGTTCTTATGATTATCCCATGCGCAGTCTTGATTCTGGGGATGACAGCTCAAAAACTGTCGCTCCATATATAAATTACATCTATGGAGAGAAAGAGGGTGGCGGTACACAGTATCTACTCCTTTCAGCAATTCCGTTTTCCAAACTGGGCCTTCCTGAACTTGGCGAGACGTCTAGCGCTTCTAAGTCAGAGGGAATTCAGCATGGTATTTATAAAGGAATGATCGCGCCTATTGCTCTCCTGGGTGGACTGCTTTACGGGGCTTACCAAACAACCAAACATGAAAATTCAGAAGAATAGGAGCTGATTATGCATAAAAAACAAGCTCTAGGTGGCAAATTGCTTACCAAACCATTCTGGGTATTGTTGGGCTTAGCCAGTATTGCTGGTTTACTACTCATCAAGCGATTCCTGTTTGGGATTGGTGCAGTCACAAATCTATCAGATGGCTATCCCTGGGGTATTTGGATCGTTTATGATGTTCTGGTAGGAACTGCTTTAGGATGTGGTGGATATTCCATCGCTCTTTTAGTCTACATATTTAACAAAGGTGAGTATCATCCTCTGGTGAGAACAGCGCTAATGACCAGCGCATTTGGATATACCCTGGCTGGAGTATCCATCTTCATAGACATTGGTCGCTACTGGCAGATGTATAACGTTTTTCTGCCCAAGTATATAAATCTCAATTCCATCATGTTCGAAGTGGCAGCCTGTATTGGTGCCTATGTGTTCGTCCTATGGATTGAATTCTCGCCAACCTTTATGGAAAAATTCCAGGCCCATGACACCAAAAAGAAGATGAACAAAATTCTTTTCTTCTTTATTGCCATCGGTGTTCTCCTCCCAACAATGCATCAATCCTCATTGGGATCACTAATGATCATTGCTGGTGAAAAACTATCACCGATCTGGCAAACGGGCTGGCTACCACTGCTATTCTTGATCACAGCCATCGCCATGGGATATGCAATTGTGATCTTTGAATCACTTTTTTCAGCCGTGGCCCTAAAACGACCCCTGGACGAAACACCCATCCTAGGAAAGTTAAGTGGAGCGATGATACCTTTGTTGGTTCTGTTTATGCTCCTGCGTTTTGGTGATTTAGCTTGGCGTGGTCAATTAGGTAATATTTTCGACAATGGCTTATTAGGGTTTTTCTTTATCCTTGAAAATATCCTCTTCCTGATTCCAATTGTGATGCTGGCTTCAGCTAAAAATCGTATGAACGCTGTCACGCTATTCTGGGCATCAGGTGCCATGCTACTTGGCGGTGCGCTCTATCGTTTTGACACCTTCCTGGTGGCATTTAACCCAGGTCTTGGATATAATTATTTCCCATCTGCCTCGGAGATACTAATCACGGTTGGTATTATTTCAATCGAGATCATGGCCTACTTAATCTTTGTAAAGAGACTTCCGATTCTACCGGCAGTCAAAACTTCATAAATAGAAGACGTGAGGATATTATAAATGACTAAAAGAATTGTAGTCGATCCGGTCACTCGTATAGAGGGCCATTTGAGAATTGATTGTAATGTAAAAGATGGTAAGGTTACCAAGGCGTGGTCATCCGGCCAGATGTGGCGTGGAATTGAAACCATCCTCAAGGGACGTGATCCAAGAGATGCCTGGGTCTTTACGCAACGTATTTGCGGTGTTTGTACTACAGTACATGCCATCGCCTCTGTTCGTACTGTTGAAAATGCCCTGGATATGGAGATTCCTGTCAATGCACAGTATATTCGGAATATGATCATTGCTGCCCATGGTATTCATGATCATATCGTGCATTTTTATCATCTATCTGCGCTGGACTGGGTAGATATTGTATCTGCTCTCTCAGCTGATCCAAAAGCAGCCTCAAAACTTGCTCAAAGTCTTTCTGATCATCCTAATAATGGCTGGCAAGAGTACAAGGCTGTTCAGGACAAGCTGAAGACCTTTGTTAACTCCGGTCAACTGGGAATTTTTGCTAATGGTTATTGGGGACACCCAGCCATGAAATTGCCACCGGAAGTCAACCTGATTGCCGCAGCTCATTATCTGGAAGCTTTCGAAATCCAGAGAAAAGCCAATCAAATTACATCTATCCTGGGATCAAAAACACCTCATGTCCAGAATATGGCTGTAGGTGGTGTTTCAAATCCAATTAACCCTGATAGTCAGGCCGCTCTTAACATGGAACGACTTGCCATGGTTAAGGACCTTATGAACCAATTGCAGTCCTTCATTTACAATGCATATATTGTAGATGTCGCAGTTGTAGCTTCCCTGAATACAGATTGGCTGGGATATGGTGCTGGTGTTATGGATTATCTTAGTGTACCTGATTTTCCAACCGATACAAAAGGAACCCAATTTGGAACTCCCGGTGGTTATATCCCTGGTGGTGATGTAGGTAAATTCAAACCTATTAAATCCTTTGGAGATAAATATTTCGAAAAAGGTGTTAAAGAGAGTGTTAAGCATGCTTGGTATGAAGGTGACGGTAATCTGCATCCATACAAAGGCGAAACTGAACCCCATTATACTGATTTTCAGGATGATGGAAAATACAGTTGGGTAAAAGCACCCACATTCCAGGGTAAACCAGCCCAAGTTGGTCCCTTGGCCAATGTACTCGCCATGTATGCATCAGGGCATAAAACTACCCAAGCGGTAGCAGGTGTTGCCTTAGCAAAGATCAAAGCTATTACTAAATCTTCAACAGATATACCGCTAAGTGTAATGCATTCAACGCTTGGTCGACATGCAGCTCGTGCCATAAGAACGGCCGTCCTGTTTGAGGAACTGGAGAAGAATTATGATCTCCTGATCAATAATATTGCGAGTGGTGATATGACCACGTTTAACCCACCTGTATTTCCTAAGGGTGAGCAGCAAGGGTTTGGTTTTCATGAAGCACCACGTGGTGTCTTATCACATTGGATCGTGATCAAGAATGGCAAGATTGAAAACTATCAAGCTGTTGTTCCTTCTACTTGGAATGCAGCTCCGCGTAATGATGATGATGCGCTTGGTCCGTACGAAGCATCACTAATGGACAATCCCATTGCCGATGAGGAGAAGCCGCTTGAAGTGTTGAGGACCATTCATTCCTTTGATCCTTGTCTTGCATGTGCAATCCACTTGTACGACAATAATAAGAAGGAGATATCTAAAGTACATGTCCTCTAATTTAGAGGTGGTCGTACTCGGCCTGGGCAATATTCTCATGGAAGATGAGGGAATTGGAGTCCATGCAGTCAATCACCTGGAGGAAAACTATCGTTTTAAACCTGAGATCGAGATCGTTGATGGGGGAACCAGCGGTCTCGATCTGCTTCCTTTCTTTGGAACGGAAAAATCAATCCTCCTTATAGATGCAGTAAACTTTGATATGGCTCCAGGCACAGTTGGTGTACTGGAAGATGATGATATCCTGGCACAACTAGACCCAAAAATATCTCTCCACCATCTAGGTCTGTCTGATTTGATCAGTATCAGTGAATTAACAGACCGAAAAGCAAAGAAAATGACCCTGCTGGGAATCCAACCTGAGTCTATGGAAAACCTGGATTTGGAGATGACTGATACGATTAAAGGCGTCTTCGATAAGGTTATTATGAATGCCTTGCGTATCCTGAAAGAATGGGGCGTAGAGTCTACAAAGCGCTGATTTCACCGATTCACCTACTATCCGAACATAAATTGGCTTGATATTTGAAGGATTGAGTCACATGAGTATTTTCAAGAACGTACAATTATTTCGATTAACTCTGCAGCTCATTGCTGTCCACTCATTTGTGGTTGGTGTAGCCCTGATTGCACTTCCATTTGGGGTTTTGTCCTGGTTTGGTTTCACCGTAGATCCATATCGATTTTTTTCAACTCAAGGTGGTGTATTTCACATCGTCATGAGCATCGCTTATCTAATGGCAGCAAGAGAACCCCTTCTTGAGAAGAGTCTGTTGATGTTCATTATCGCCGCAAAATGGATAGCCCTGGTTTTCCTAAGCTTATATTTCCTGTTTGTTGAGATGGTACCTGTGATTGTTTTATCCGCTGTCAGTGATGGTCTTATGGGTTTAATCGTTTTGCTGTTTTTTCTGGAGTTATATGCAGCAGAAGAGAACACACATGACTGAGAGTAAGCTTCCTGGTCTTGTGATTACCGGTGCATCAGGATTCATAGGCAGAAATTTTATTGAAGCTTATAAAGATGACTATCAGATATACGCTATTGCCCGTCGAAATCAAAACGAAGTAGGTATATCTCGACATAAAAACATTAAATGGTTCTTAGCGGATGTAGCGGATAGTCGTGCGATTCGTGAGATTATTGGAGAAGTGAAAAATAGTGGCGGCGCCGATTACTTCATTCATTTAGCGGCATTCTTTGATTTTTCAAATGAGCTAAATCCAGAATACAAAAGAACAAATATTGATGGAACAGAAATCATTCTTAAGGAAGCCGCTGAACTGGAACTAAAACGGTTCATCTTCGCCAGTTCCCTTGTAGTTTCAGAATTTCCAAAATCTGGAGATCGGCTTACAGAAAAAAGCTCCCTTGATGCAGACTTCCCATATGCAGTCACAAAGATTGCCGGTGAAGCAATGGCAAAGGAATGGTCCAAAACATATCCCTGTACAGTTGTCCGTTTTGCCGCAGTTTTTAGTGATTGGTGTGAATACGGTCCACTCTATAAATTTTTAGATACCTGGTCATCCAAATCCTGGAAATCAAGAGTATTAGGTGGTAAAGGTAATTCAGCCGTTCCGTATATTCATATAACGTCCCTATCGAGAATGTTAAGATCTATTTTGGAACAAACAAAGAGACTGAAAGATTTCGATATTCTTTTAGCCAGTCCAGATGAAAGCACCAGTCACCAGAAATTATTTGAGGAGAGTACCCGCTTTATTTTTGGAGAAAAACGTAGGTCTTTTCACATGCCCATCCCAATATCACGTTTTGGGGTGAATGTTTTAGACTTGTTTGGACGGCTCATTGGACGACGCCCCTTTGAACGTCCTTGGATGATGAAATACATTGATGAACGCATGGAAGTTGATGCATCATATACTAGAAAAGAACTGGGCTGGCAAATTATGCCCAGATTTTCTCTGGATCGACGAATTCTTCATGTCATTGAGCACATGAAAACCTTTCCCGCCGAGTGGCATGTTAAGAATGATCAAGCACTCTATAAATCTCCTGACCGTCCAAACCTTAAGATCGCAGAAGCTCTATCTCACCAGGAGAATCAAATTTTATCCGAGCTTACCCAGCTTGTCTTAGATCCGACTAAGCAGGACAAATTTCCTTCATATCAGAAGATGGAGCCCGAGAAACTAAGCTGGTATCTGAGTATTTTATTCAATCTTCTGAAAGTCTCAGTTAGGACTGGTGACCGTTTATCCATGGCGAACTATGCAAGATTCATTGCTAGTATTCGTATCCATGAAGGGTTTAACTTAGAGGAGGTCGTAGATGTCTATCAGAATCTTTCTGAAAAAGTGGTCCAGAATTTAAAATCTTACCCCCCTGTCCGTGATCTCGATCAGCGTATTCGCGATGATATAGACCTTACGATCCAGATGGCAATCGATGAAATCGAGGATGCCTACGAGATCGCTCACACTCAAGTATCCTACTCAAGATTTCATCAATGATAAGTTGACAAGCTTTGACTTTTTAAGTCAATATTAATTGGAGGCTTATGGGGAAAATAGGCAAAACGAAAGTATCCTGATTACTGGAGCTTCTGGCTTTATAGGCAGACACCTGGTAACTCATCTCTGTTCTCATTATAATATCATAGCTTTTGCTCGAAGGACGCAAAAGAAGTGGGTATCAAACCACACTCTAATATCAACTGAGTGTTAGTTAATGTTACAGATGAGAAACAATTTGAGTTGGCTTTTTTGCAGGCAAATGAAGGTGAAGGTATTGACTATATCTTTCACCTGGCTGCCTATTATCACTCATGAACTTTATAATGACCCCATTCTGGCAAATATCAAACTTTTTGTTTATGATTATATTGCTCTTGCTATACAATTAGGGATTGAAGAGATCAAAGACGTCTACGAAGATATTCCCCTATAGTGAGTGCTTAAGTGTGAAACTGTTTTAACTCCGAATGACACTGTCTGCAAAATAGATCTGCTTTTTGATCAATTTCCTCAACATAAGTTGATGAGACCATAATGCAGCCTGGATGTAGACAATGTCTTAATCCAAAAGCGTGTCCCAGCTCGTGAAGGATAGATTTAAACAGGCGATCGAAGAAGATTTCAGAATCATCTATCATCCCATAACGGCTACTCTCAAGGCGATGTCCAGAGACAAGGGCAGCTGAACCACCCAGATATGCCTGACCAAAAATATAGCTGAGAACGGGGATATAAAGATCCAGATCAGTCACACCCACAATCTTATCATTGTCTTGCGCCAAAGGAACAAGCTCCTGAATGATTTCATTGGCATTGTATTGTGAACGCCCAGGATCAAAAAATCGAGTGAGATCTAGATGATGAGTTCCCATGATGACCTCAGTTTGAAAGCGAAAACTGATCATTGGAAGCATTTTTTCCAGTGCTTCAACTTGACCAAATTGTATAGGTATGATCCTAATCAAGGACACAGAGATATACGCTACTTGTTTTTCTCGATGGAATACTTCTTTATCTTTGAGTAGAGGGTGACCCGGTCAACCCCTAGAGCTTTGGCAGATCTGGATATGTTCCAGTCATACTTCTCTAAAATAGATCCAATATGATGATGTTCCATTTCCTTGATGGATTCCCAGGTTGGCATGGAAGCAGACTGATCTAAGGGTAGATCTTTTAACTGTACGACTTCGCCATCGCCAAGAACAATGGCCCGTTCGATTAGGTTTTCCAGCTCACGCACATTTCCAGGGAAGGGATAATTTTCTAATGCCTTCAAGGCACGTTTGCCGATATGTTTGGTCGGTTTATTCATCTGTTCAGCATATACCTTGATGAAATGGTATGCCAAGAGCCTAATATCTTCAATCCTTTCTCGAAGGGGAGGGATGTCAATTGTAAATACATTTAATCGATAGTAGAGGTCTTCCCTGAACTCACCACTATCCACCATTGATTTTAGATCACGATTGGTTGCACATATCACTCGAAAATCAGAACTAAGTTCTCGGTTTCCCCCAACCCGTGTAAAATGTTTATTTTCCAGTACTCGTAATAATTCGATCTGCATTTTCATGGAAATTGTAGAGATTTCATCCAGAAACAAGGTTGCTCCATCCGACATCTCGAATTTACCTTTTCTAGCATATTGAGCACCTGTGAACGCACCTCTCTCATGGCCAAAGAGTTCACTTTCCATAAGATCCTCAGCAATGGCTCCGCAATGGACGGCTACCATGGGAAAAAATCTTCGAGATGAATTCATATGGATAGCTCGAGCGATGAGTTCCTTCCCGGTACCGCTATCACCTGTGATAATAACAGTAGAATCGGTCTCTGCAACGACCCGTACTTGTTCCAAAACCTGGAGTATTCCAGGACTCTCACCGATAATATCCTCTACATTGACCAGACTTTTTATACGCTCCTGAAGTGAGAGGTTTTCCTGGCTTAGTTGAATGCTTTTACTCGCATTTCGAATCAAATGACTGACTGCATCTGGATCAAAAGGTTTACAGACATAATCATAGGCACCATCTTTCAAAGCCTGCACAGCTGAATCCACTGACGCGAAGGCTGTCATGATGATCACAATCGTTTCGTCGCTAATGGATTTGATCCGGCGGTTTAATTCGAGACCATCCATGCCAGGCAACTTGATATCAATCAAAATGATATGGAAATTGTAAGCCTCAATTTTCTTCAAGGCTTCCTTGGCATCTTCTGCAGTATCCACTGTGTAGCCATCTTCAATAAACCAGTTTGAAAGAGAGTCTCGTACTGAGAGCTCATCATCCACAATGAGTATAGAGAGATTATTTTTCATCATCCATCATCCTATCTGTCAGTTCAAATATAAATTTGATTGAAGTTCCTTGTCCAGGGGAGGAATCTACAACGACTTTGGCATTATGCTGCTCCAGTATTCCATAGGTGACAGCAAGTCCCAGACCTATGCCGGACATTTCCTTTTTTCGTGAAAAGAATGGTTCAAAAATATGTTCCAGATCCTCTGCCGGAATACCAATTCCATTATCTCTGATTTCAACCACGATATGTTCAGGATCTGGATTATGGCTACTATAGGTCACCTGACTATTAGGGCTATTATCGATTGCTTCGAGAGCGTTTGTTAAAACAGCTAGACAGGCTTGGATTATCTGGTTACCATTCGCCTTTATCTGATCATGGACCGCTGCAAAATTGCAATCCAGTGTAATATCAGAAATTTGAAAGCTGTGTTGGATGAGTTGCTCAGTCTCCCGGAGTATAGAATTTAGATTCACTATGGCAAATTCAGGGCTATTGTCTCTTGAAAAATTTAGTAAACCTTTAACGATGTTACCACAACGAGTTGTCTCAGATTGAATCATATTCAGATGCTTTAAGATGGTGGCTCTCTTTTCATCAGAAGGAGCTTCGTTTTCTAACAGGCGGGAGACCAGTTTTGCATAGGTTAATACGCCGGCCAGAGGATTGTTGATTTCGTGAGCAACGGAGGATGAGAGCCTTCCTAATGAGGCTAATCGTTCAATATGATAGATCTCTGTTTGAGTTCGTTCCAAGTCTTCGGTCTTTTCCAGAACCTTTTTTTCCAGATCGTGAGACCACTTTTGAAGTTCCCTGTTACTTTCTGCAATAGACTCTAGCATTTGATTAAAAGCATCTTCAACCTCCCGAATATCATTTAAATCCGTTGGAGCAACATCGAGACGAAAATTCATATTACCAAGTCTGACCTGTTTACTCGCATCAATGATACGGCTCAGCGGGTTGTGAATACTACGATGCGCAAACATCAGTATTGCCACTGTAAAACAGAGGATAAAGATCAAGACAATGATAAAGTAATTCAATATGGTCCTGTTAAGTGCTTTATCCATTTCAACGAGAGGAAGCTCAATTTCAAGAAATCCCAACAATTCATTGTTTGCATCTGCGACATGGCATGATGCGGAAGAACATCCCTCCACATTGCGTACTGGTGCAACAATCACTAATTCTCGACCTTCGTCGATATCACGGTCAAAGACACACAATTCTCTTTCTAGCCAGCGTGTTGTGTCTATAGATGCATGACACTGATGACAGAGAAGCTTTTTCTGGCCAATAGTATCAGGATGGAAAATATTTCTGGTGACATCATGCATTGCCTCACCAGAGTTGTTATAAATACTAATATTTTGTATTCCAGGTATTTCACAAAGGTAGTCGATAGTTTGAACCAACTCAGAGTGGTCAGAGGACATCATCGTATTCTGAAGGGCTCGATCAACTAGGCGGGCTACCCTTTCACCACATCTTAGGGTAACTTTTTCAAGGTAGTCGTTGGAAACGGAGAAAATAATGAATGCCAAAAATAGAAAAAATATCAGCGATACAGTCAATATTAGTAAAACGATCCGATTATACAATGAAGAGGTTCGTGAAAAATATTGGCGTAGTCTGAATATCATACGTAACCTCCCTTAAAAAGCTTGGGTGGAAAATTAGTACGTGGTAGTACTAATACTTATTGTGTGAGTCACCCAAGACAATTCTTACGTTAAGATTATAGTGTGCATACAATATGCCAGCTAGCGTATAGTCGCCTGATTTAGTGTTGTTTTTTTCAACAGTTCGATAAAATTATGTTTTTCCAGGATCAATCGCTCCGCTTTAGGTTCAGATAAAATAGCTAGATTGTCAGAGGGAGGAGATAGAGCAGAATAAGTGTTATTTACGGTTTCATATATTTTTTCACAATCATGCAATACACACTCTGTATATTCTTGTTTGGTCAGTGAGTTGATTGACTGAAGTTCATTTTCTTTCACTTCCAATGCTAGAAACCATTTATCCTCGCATGACGTATGCCGTAAGTCACCAAGGAATTCACTTTGAAATAGTTCCTGATTATGATATAAAACGAGTCCAGAAAATGGCATTTTGAGAAAAATGATACCATGAGGGATAAGTATCCAGGCAAAGCAACTGCCTTTCTGGATCTGAGTACCAGGGTCTGTTAAAATGATACCTTTCGGAGGACAGACCATTTTCCATAAAATATCATCCATCCCGATCAATACTTGGTTTTTGGCGATGTGTTTAAACCAAAAATGCCCAGATAAATATTGGTATCCCGCTTGAAAGGTGATGTACTCAGCTTTAGGTTTCTGAAAGGTGATGTAGTGCTGACCATTATCAGGTTCACTTGCCTGATGACAACCCTGTGACATCTTTTTATAAAAATCACACTTTTCACAATTCAGGTTAAGGGGACAAAGTTGATATTCGACGGCACCAACTTCCATCCATATACATTTCTGCGTCTTTGAGCTCATAATTTCACCTGCCAGTGTAGTCCGCCCCTCCTGTCACCTTTCGATGCAGAGAGGGGCTCTTGATTGCAGACGGTTTAATTCACTTTTACAGCGTCAATAAATTCCACCTGGAATTCTATCCAGATCTCAGTTGATAAGTTGGTTAACAGTTGATTCTCAATCTCACCACCCTCTTGCAGTAGAACGGGTTGGAGAGATTCACTATATTTATGATTGGTAAAGGCCATAAAATCGCGTAGCCGAGCAAATTCTTTAGTGATCCAGGCTTTGGCCTGTTCACCCATTAGCATGAACCTACGATCCTGCTCCCAATGATCAGGGGTGATTTTTAGCAACCAGTTATTGGTGAATGTCGCTTGAGTCGTTTTGCTAAACTTACGGCTTGTTCCACGATTCATGCGATCAATGGTCCCACTTAAGGGAGAATAAACCTGAAGTCTCTTGCCATTATTTTCAAGGTAAGAGATGGCTTCTCCACGAGCTACATGATCACCTGGTTTTTTAAGATGTTTTACGTCAAGCGGACCTGCAATGTTGGCCATAAAATCATCGATACCCACTCTGATCTTACCGGCCGTTTCCAGGAATGCCCAAGTATGAGTGGCATCAAAATAGACGCCTCTCGGCAGACGAACTTTAGCCATAGAAAGTGTAGGTATCTCTGTTTCCTTTAGCATTCTCCAAAAGGGGACCACCACAATAAAAAAACTAATGATAATGAGATACTCAATGCCCTTGGTGGCGAAAATGTTGTTATATACGAAACTATCCATGATGTATAAATCCTTTACGATTTAGTAGTTTGAGTCATGCTCTCCATGGTGCGTAGAACTGGCATTCTATGAATCACCCAACGATAAATCCACACCTGTACAAATATGATGGAGATGGTCACAACGAACTCCATCCAGGTAGGTATGTAGCGGGGTATTTCATCCCAGCGATAGGCGATCACTGAAATATTCATACGGTTAAGAATGATACCGATCAATGTCATGATCGATGCAAGCTTAATTATGTTAGGTGTTCCGATCCGCACACCACGAACAAAAAGGAGCATCGGAATTAATACAAATCCTATTAGCTCAAGCAGGTACCATGCTCCCATAGGAGTAGCCAGGAGGTTCAAGGTATGATTGTGAACCATATCGATGATCTTGAGGAAGAAGTAGGCAAACATAGCGACTGCACATACTTTCGATAATCCGCGGATCATGATATTGTGTTGCTCATCACTTTTCTCATCCATCTGGTATGAGAATACTCTCTGGAGTATACTGCCCTGAAAGATCACCACGCTTAGGCCAGCAAAAATACTAGAGATGAAAAAGAGTGTCGGGATAAACTCGGAGTACCAGAGTGGGTGGATCTTGCCCTTCGCCATGAGAAAGAGGGCACCTAGACCAGATTGGTGCAGGGTCGAGAGAGTGATCCCAAAAACTACAGCACCGATGGTGAGACGTTTAAGATTGCGTCTTGCCCGTTCAGAGCCCAGCCATTCTGCCACTGCTGGTGAGAATTCTATCATTTGTGCTACGATATAGAGCATAAAATGCCAGGCAACCAGGAAAAGGATACTGCTGGTTCCGAAGGAATTTCCAATGATAGGATTGATAATATTCCAGGGCTTTCCCAGATCAAGGATCAGAGCAAATGCATAAAATGTATATGCCAGAAAACCGTTGAGGACAGTCACTCTTACCAAAGGTTTGTATTTCTTAAGGCCAAGGATATAGACCATGAAGGTCAGTACATACGCACCACCAGCAAAGGCAACTCCTGTGACCACGTTAAAGCCCTTCCAGAGACCCCAGGGTACACTCTGGGTCACATTTGAAACAGCTGAGAGTCCATAAATGAATCGAATGACTATGATGACAGCTGCCACTATTACTGTTGGGACAGAGATCATATTGAAAACGGTCCAGATACTTTTCTTTGGCTTCAGCTCGGAGAGAATGAATTTCCAACTTCCCCTTGTTGGCTCAAGAGTGGTTTGTAGTGCTTGTTCACTCATGGTCAGCTCCTTCTTCATTATCATCCTTAGTTGCTTCTCTTAAGCCCATTAGCAGGGCTGGAAATAGGACGAATATGGAAGGGACACTGTATAAGAAGCCCTTAGTAAGTTCCGGGTAAGCTTTCGTTTCAATATCAGTATTATATCCCAATTCCTCAAATGGTACAGGAGAGATATTAAGCCAGGAGGTTCCACCGGCTTCATATTCACCATAAATATGATCAACATAACCGTCCGGGTCATCTAGGATTCGTTGACGAGCTTCCCTAATGAGGTCACTACGTTTGCCAAAGGTAAGAGCTTCAGCGGGGCAATTTTCAACACATGCCGGGATTTCCCCCTCTTTGAGACGCTCGAAACACATTTGGCATTTACCGATCTTCGGATTATTGCTATTGAATTCGAATTTTGGGATATCGAATGGACAAGAGATCATACAATAGCGACATCCCATACATTTTCCTTCATCCCAGGTAACAGGACCTTCTTCGTGCTTCACCATTGCCTGAGTGAGGCAGGCAGAAGCACAGGCGGGTTGGGCACAATGCATACATTGTTTTTTTGTATAGACTTCACCCACCGATGTATCATGTGCATTGATTACAGAATATTGATGCGGTGTCAGTTCACGTTTGACCTCCGCATCGGGGTAATCATCGTCCGCTACATCTGGTAGCCCATTGGCTTCAGCACAGGCAAATTCACACTCTTGGCAACCTTCACATAGGGTAATATCGTGTAGGATCGCGTAGAACTCTTCTTGATCAGGCTCAGGTTTTGACTTCCCAATAGCTGAGACACCACTAATGCTGGCGCCTGCAACCCCAAGGGTTTTTAAAAATTCTCGTCTATCAATGGACATGATTTCTCTATCCTCTCTACTTCTCTACTATGTAATGGCTATATCATTCCTGGGTTGATTCAGGAACTTGGGTTCAATTCTATATTGGCTTGATCGAGGATGAGCTTCTGAAATAATCCCCAAAGATCTTTATCACTAAAAGCCAGGGCACATTCAGCGATATCACCTCCACTCTGAAGGAGCGCTAATCCACTTTCAGAGTCTAACGGTGAGGAAGAAAGAGCAAAGAAATCGCGAATCCGAGCCATCTCTATTTTGAGCCAGGCAATAGTTCGATCACCGAGGTAGAGGTGTTTGGTTTCGTTTTCCCAGTCGCTGGGTTCCATTTCAACTAGCCACCCAAAGGAATATGGATCACGGTGAACCATACGCATATTCTGGAGGGCTTCCATGTTGATAGATCTCACCTTCCCTGAAACCGGAGCGGAAATCACAAGCTTCTTATTCTTATGGATAATGCTAAATAGTGGATCGCCCTGTTTAAGTGTGGATCCATTTTCAGGAACATCAATGGCGGATAAGACGCCTGTGAGACCTTGGATAAATGTATCAACTCCAATTTTGGCTCGACCGTTGGTTTCGAGATGTGCCCAGCTATGTGTTGGACTAAAATATACCCCACTAGGGATACGCAAGTTTTCCATCTTAAACTGATAAGCTGGCTTTTTAACAATGGGTGAAACGCTTAATGCCTGGTACCTTTTCATTCCACGATACCAGGTGATTGAGATGGCGATAGCTGCAAATAAAAAGACTAATAATATGACCATAATGAACCTCCTTATTGATTCACTATATCTAATTCAATAGCAGTGCCAAAGAATATTACAGGTCATAATGCATGTATTATCAAATAGATAGAGGATTATATAATTACTTCAACGAAAGCATATATCTGTTGATATATTCAACAGTAAAGAGGGTATGCCCTTGGAAGCCTGTCTTTAAGCCATTAGAAGAGGCTGTTTAAAAACTATACAGGTGTTTAAAATCTCAACACCATGGAAATCTATCATTTTCTAATACATAAGTATATGATAATACACGGAATAGTCATTCATATGCTTCCACATTGGAAAATTATGTAAGGATTGTCATTATACTGGGAGGGACCCTAAAAGCAGCCGATGAGGAGGATTTCAACTCCACTTCTGTGGATGATTTTATCTGCACATCTCAATCGTTAAAACCTTCACAAGTATTGCTTCTTAAATTAGATTCTACCATTAATAATTAAGGGAGAACGAATTTTGCGACATCTGATCATCATACTACTTACTACAAGCCTTGTGCTTGGTTGGGGGAAAACAGGCCATAGAACCATTGGAAAAATTGCTGAAGAGAACTTGAATCCGGCAGCTAAGGCAGAAATTGAAGCAATATTTGGACACACTGACCTCGCTAGGATTGCTAACTGGGCCGATGAGATAAAATCCGACCCAAAGTGGAATCACTCCCATGACTGGCACTATTGCACCATTTTAGATGGTGAAAAATATACTGGCCCTGAATCTGGTGGTAGGGCAGTCCAAAAGGTCACTGAGTTCAGTAATTTGATTAAGCAAGGCAATCTAAACACGAATGACCATAAGGATATTTTGCGTTTCATCGTTCATATCGTTGGCGATTTGCATCAACCAATGCATGTTGGAAACGGAACTGACAGAGGTGGTAATGATGTAAAAGTTACCTGGTTTCGTGAAGAGACCAATCTTCACAGGGTATGGGATTCTCAGATGATCGACCACATGCAATACAGCTACACGGAGTATGCACAGCAAGTACAATTGGGTATGAATGATAATGATAAGTCTAAACTGATGAATGCAGATATCATGAATTATGTCTATTCTTCAAGTTCCTTGCGGGAGCAGATTTATGATATCGGGGATGGGAATCTTTCCTGGAAGTATATTTATAAAAATAGAGAAATAATGGAAGATCGTCTACTCCAAGCGGGCTATCACTTAGCCGCTTTACTAAATGATATTTATAAATAGATAGTATCCTTTTGAAGTTTATCCAGCGCCCATTTTTCTTTGCCCTCCTTGTAGGGTCCATACTTGCATCGCCTTTGAATACACCTGATGTTGAGAAGAAATTCAAGCGCGTACTAAAAGGGGAGATCAAACAGGATTTTACTGTTGGTTTGGCTTTAGGGGCAGGTGCAGCAAAAGGATTTGCCCATATTGGAGTCTTGAAAGCTCTTGAAGAAGCGGGTATCCGAGTGGATATGATCGCTGGAAGTAGCATGGGGGCCATTATTGGTGGTGGATACGCATCAGGCCTGACTATTGAAGAATTATCAGATGTAGCTTTAAACTCAGATTGGCTTGATGTCTTAAATCTATTGGATCCTGTATTTCCCACACGCGGCTTTATTGATGGCCAAAAAATTAAAATATTTTTAGATGAGCTTTACAAACAAAAAAACATTGAAGACCTCAATATCCCATTTTCGGCTACTACTGTTGATATTCTTAAAGGTGATCTTTACGTGATTAATAAAGGGAGTCTGGCGAATGCTGCCCGAGCCAGCTCGTCTATTCCAATTATATTTAACCCCCTGGCAAATGGAGATCGAGTCCTGGTTGATGGTGGGATGATCGACCCTGTCCCTATAGACGTCGCGCGTTCCATGGGGGCAGATTACATCATCGCTGTGAATGTTTTAGCTTTCCCTGAGGAAAAGAATAAAGAACGGGCATTCACCTACTTAAACGGTGATGATCTTGAAAACAGCAAATCCACCTGGCGTATTCCGAAAGCACATGAAGCCTGGTACACTGCAGGTAAACCTAATCTAGCCGAGATCGCTCATGAGACTGTCATCCTATCCATGGCACTCATTGCTGCAAATCAGGTTGAATTGGCTAAACCGGATATGCTGGTCAATATCAGTACGGGATTGTCAGCTTGGAATTTCTTAGAAGCTGAAGTTGCCATTGATAAAGGTTATGAAGAAACCCTGAAGGTTCTTGAGCATAAAAAGAAGTAAGATTGGTACGAACTTAAGCCTAAATCGTCTTCGTGAGAGACCGAAGGGATCGTGGCGATCTCAGACTTTTCTAGATAGGCAAAAACCCGGGATTGCTTCCCTTCGACGGAGTTTATACTGAGCCAATCCGAAGTGCTCAGGGCAGGCTATTCCTCCTCGCAAAGACTATCAAAATAAATACTCAATTACTAATCGATTCCCATATCCATATCCATGTCTTCGCCACCACCTGAACCCCGTTGACGCTGAGTGTCGACAAATTTCCCGAATTTATAGCTAAAGTTAAGCTTCAGATATCGATTGCTGAAGGTTCGTTCTCTGGATTGCTCAAAATTGTCGGTGATCAGGTTGTACTCAAATCGTCGGCTGTCAAAGAGGTCACTGATCTGGAGTGATAAACTGGCCTTATTATCCAAAAATCGATGTTTGACAGATAGATTTGCAAATAACATATCTGACATTGTACCCTGGGCAATCTCACGTGGGCTGCGATACATAGTAAACAGTTGGACGTCAGTGGTTGGAAGAGGTGAGTATGTTGCTGTACCACGTAGGAAATACCCGAATGAACTGGTATTGATATCAGCCTCTAAACCACTTTCATCAATAATAGTTTGGGTAACATTTCCACTCAACATGAGTTTTAACTTCTCACCGGCTTTTGCATTGATCATACCCTCAGCACCATAGGAATGTCCCGTGTCAAAATTTCTAAAGGTGGTGATGGATACTGTTTGTCCATCGATCACTTCCAATTCCTTATAACGTCGCATCAAGTCATTGATCTGTCGGTAGTAAATTCCTGTATTAAAGGAAATACCCTTGCTGAACTGTGAGTAATTGATCTCATAGGAATCTATATATTCAGGAAGTAATTTCGGGTTTCCAGTGCGAATATTTAGAGGATCATAATAGTTGGTAATAGGGACCACTGACCTTACTCGAGGACGATTTATTCGACGACTATAGCTAAGCTGTACATCTTTTTGGGGAGCCAGTGTATAGTTCAGATGGGCTGAGGGAAAGACACTTTGATACTCATTGACAAATGTACTATCGACAAAGATATCTGATTCAGTCCTAGCTTGTTCTACTCTCAGACCACCTTGAAAACCAATCAATCCAATTTTCTGACTGTAGGTGACATATCCTGCATAGATATCTTCATCAAATAGAAAATGGGTATTCAGGTCAGTATCGTCAAGCCAGATGGAATCGGTATTGGTTTGAGAGACAGAACTAAAATAGTTATCCATGTGAGTTTGAATAGATTTAAGACCCATCTCAATTTTTCTCCCATCACTGAGAGGGTGGGTATAGTCCAATTCTATTGTACGAGTAGATCTTTCGTCATCTCGAGTAGTTTCTTGATTTTCAGAAGAATCGGGATGATTAAAATATCCATCCTGAGTGTGATCACCCGTTTCATCAGTTTGATTATTAGTGTTTCTAAAATCAAACTTTAGGTCTTGGCCTTCTTTGCTGAATGATTTATCCCAACCAAGGGTATATGTTATGCTTTCACTATTATTATCACTTTGTGCTAATCTCTGATACAACGGAATAAGGTTATTTGCTGCTAAACCGCTTTCATAATTTATTTGCTCCTGAAAATTCCGATCACGTTGACTAAGCATGATGCCGGCTGAGATTTCATTTTTTGGATTGAAAGTGTAGCTCGTATTGAAACGGCCAGTAAAGGAATTAAAATCACGGAAGCCATCACTCAGTTGATCAAGAATATTTATGGTCTTCCCCAAACTATCAAATGTGGTCATGTAATTTGTACCACCCACATTTCGAATATCAGTACGGTATGCCAACATGGAGGAGATATTCCACTTCTTATTGCGGAAATTTAACTGTCCGTTCAGATTATATCTATCGGGATCAGCATAACCGGTTCCTACGGTACCAGTCAGACCTTTTAAGCGGTTCTGCTTGAGAACCACATTGATAATTCCTGACATGCCGTCCGGATCGTATTTAGCAGAGGGGTTTGTAATGATCTCAACATTATCAATCGTAGAAGAAGGAATTTGTTCCAGTAAGGCGCTATTGTCTTCATCAGAAAGTCCAGATGGCTTTCCATCTATGAGGATTTTCACATTGCTGCTACCACGTAGACTAATCACGCCATCCATGTCCACATCAACTGATGGAATTTGTTCCAAAACCTCGATTGCAGAATGTCCTTCAGAAGTCAAGCTCTTCTCTACATTGAAAATTCGTTTATCAATAGTGAGGGTCATCAGTGAACGTTCACCAGTCACTTCCACACTGCTGCCCTCTAAAGTGGCTGGATCCAGAAAGATATCTCCCAGATGTTTTTCTACAGATTTGCGAGGACTCAACCTGACATCCTCAATAGCCAGCGATTCATAACCCATGAATTCAACCCGAACCTCAAATCGGCCCAGGGGAAGATCACGCAGATCAAAATATCCTTCAGAATTACTGATGCCTCCAGAAACAGCGGTGGTATCCCTGCTTCTGATGAGTGTGATATTTGCATACTCTACTGGATTATTGGTAATATTATCGAGAACTCGTCCAGTGAGAACGCCAATGCTTGGCATTTGTGGGCCACCTGGTTGTTGTGCGAAAGCAGTTGCGCTGATGATGGTTATTAAACTTATGGTTTTTATCTTTTTTATATAGCTAGAAAAATTCATAGTTTCCTTTTTATCCGTTTCAAAACAAGAGGCCAATATAGAATTGGCCAACAAAACTAATACTTAATTCACCCAGTACTTAGACGCATAATAGGGCAGAAGGTTAATGACTTTTTGCAATTGATTTGAGATTTTAAAAAGAATAGTCGGAGCTTTCAAAAACAATAAGAAGTAAATGGGGCTCGAAGCTTTAGATTGACCCCAGTATGACGACCTTAACTATAAGAACAATTTTGAAATTTTGGCTCCCTCTGGCAGGCACATGGTTGATGATGTCCATGGAAGGACCCTTTCTAGCAGCCCTTATTGCACGACTCGCTGATCCAAAATTCAACCTGGCAGCCTATGGGGTAGCTTTTTCATTCGCCCTCATTATTGAAGCACCGGTAATCATGATGATGACTGCTTCCACAAAACTGGTTCAGGATAATCAATCTCTCTTTAAGCTGCGACAGTATACATGGGCCATGAACGCCCTGGCTACTTTAATCATGCTAGTTCTATTGATTCCCAAGATCTTCTTTTTTATTACTTTGGACTTGATTGGTTTACCGACTGAGGTTGCTCACCTCACGCACATCTCGACCATTATCTTGATTCCCTGGCCTGGAGCCATCGGGTACAGACGTTTTTATCAGGGAATTCTTATCAGGAACCATGCTACCAGGCGTGTTGCCTATGGAACGGTTATCCGGCTATTCTCAATGATCTCAACAGCACTAGGTCTGTTTCTATTCACAAAATTACCTGGAGTATACATCGGAACAGCTGCCCTTTCTGTTGGGGTGACCATGGAGGCCATTAGTACCAGATTCATGGTGCGTAACATCCTTCATCGGTATCGAGTCGCTGAGAATCCTAAGGAAAGTAAAAAGGCACTTAGTTTTAAAGCCATTCATGCTTTTTATTACCCTCTTGCATTAACCTCCATTTTGACCTTAGGTGTTCATCCCCTGGTAACTTTTTTTGTAGGCAAAAGTGTTATGGCTTTGGAATCTCTGGCCGTTTTGCCTGTAGTTGGTTCATTTGTATTTTTATTTCGGGGAATTGGTCTCTCATATCAGGAGGCTGCCATAACGCTTATGGGCGATAATGATCACAATGACCGATTGATAAAGAGGTTTGCAGTTATGATTGGAGCAACACTATCAATGGCCCTGATATTCACTGCCTTTACGCCCCTAGCTCGGATATGGTTCTCTGTTGTTAGCGGTTTGAGTGAGGAACTTACGAATCTCGCCCTGAGACCATTAATGGTCATGGCAATCTTTCCTGCTACAACGGTTCTTATCGCATTTCAACGCGCACTTCTGGTCAAAGAAAGTAGAACCAGTCCCATCACAGCAGCAACCATCATCGAAGTTATTGGAATCATAGTTGTCTTGTATATAGGTATTATGCATTTTGAGATGGTAGGTGCTTTGGCAGCAGTTTCTGCGTTTGTTTTTGGACGGCTTGCAGCAACTGCTTACTTATATCTACAGTTGAGACAAACGTAGCTGAACACCTCCCAAAGCAGTGATTGATATTAATCACAGGCACTTATAAAATCTTGGTAATAGCACGCATGTAAGCTATTTTTCGCCATCAAAAAGAGTAAGGTTAGAAGATATCTCTCCGGGGAAAGAAGGTTAATGATGAGGGCAAGGAACAATCCATTAATAGTATTATTGTTGATTGCTACGGCATTGCTCGTGTCCAGTTGTGGTATCTCAGATAACAATCAGGTGGAAGATGGAATCCTGGATCTACGCGACTTCAATTTTGAAAAACATGTAAATCTCGATGGAGAATGGCGATTTGTATGGCAAGATAGTAGTACAGATGGATCTACGGAAAATAAGACATTCATAAAAATAGATGTTCCTGACGCCTGGAATGGATATAAGTATGATGGGCGAGAACTCGGCGGTCATGGTTTTGCTTCTTATTATCTTACAATACTACTACCTGAAACCTCATATGAATACTCAATTGATTCACCAACAGCCGGAACTGCTTATAATCTATTCGTCAATGATCAGCTAATCGGTGGGGTGGGTATATATTCCCAAGACCCCGAACTCTCTGAAGCCAAATACGAACCTCGTACCTACGATCTTGGAAACCGTTCATCACAGATAAATCTTAGAATTGATGTTTCTAACTATGAACATCGTTTGGGGGGATTGTGGGAGTCGATCTCATTTGGCCGACATGAGGAGATCATTCAAGCTCGTGAAAAGAAAGTTGCCGTCCAGTTGTTCATGGTCGGAGCGATTTTTATTATGGGATTCTATCATTTGGGTGTTTTCTCATTAAGAACTCGAGGTGTAGCAGCTTTATATTTTGGTCTGTTTTGCTTGCTGATTGGTTTGCGCACATTGACAACAGGAGAAGTCTTTCTGCATGAACTGTGGCCTTCTCTAGGCTGGGCGATGCTGGTCAAACTTGAATACCTAACTTTCTATCTTGGGATACCCATCTTTTTCCATTTTGTTCAGCTACAATTCCCAGATGAGTTAAAGGACTGGGCCGCAAAGATCGTGGCAGCAGTTTCAGCTGTTTTTGCACTGATCGTTCTTTTTGGTAGTGTTGATACATTTTCAGGTTCACTGACTTATTTCCAACCATTAAGTCTAGTGGCCATGCTTTATCTTATCTATGGCTTAGGTCTGGCATTCATCCGCGGTGAAGAAGGCTCGGCAATGGTCCTCCTTGGGTTTATTGCGATCGTTATCGCCTTTATCAATGACATGTTGTATGTTGCGAATATTGTGAATACAGGTCATTTGATCTCTTTGGGAGTGTTAGCCTTTATTTTGATGCAGGCTCTGTTGATCTCCGTTCGTTTTTCAAAAGCATATATTACAATTGATACCCAACGTAGTAAGCTTGAACGAACCAATGCCGCTTACCTGTCTGAAATTGATGTGCGAAAATCTGCAGAATTAGAAGTCCTTCAGCACAAAGAGAATTTAGAAGAATTGGTTGAGGAAAGAACTGCCGAACTCCAGCTTGCAAACAAGCTACTAAATGAGTTGTCCAGAGTAGATGGTCTGACTAAAATCGCTAATCGTAGACGTTTAGATGAAGAGATAGATCGCGAATGGAAACGTATGATGCGCGAAAAACGACCTCTCAGCGTCGTTCTTTGCGATATTGACCATTTTAAATTTTACAATGATACCTACGGTCATCAGCAGGGTGACAAGTGCTTGGCTCAGGTCGCAAAAGCCATTAGTGATTCTGTCGGTCGTCCTGGTGATTTAGCAGCAAGATATGGCGGTGAGGAATTTTGTATCGTTCTGCCAGAAACGAAGGTTGAAGGTGCTATTCTAATTGCAGAACTCATTCGGAAGAATGTTCGTGGTCTGAATATTGAACATTCCACATCACCGGTTGATTCCATGGTTACGCTGAGCCTGGGTGTGGCTACCCTCATACCTGATAATGATGGTCAGCCAAGTCTACTCCTTGAGGCTGCTGATCGTGCCCTGTATCAGGCCAAGGGGAATGGCCGTGACCGAGTGGAACAAAATATGCCGGATTGATCTCGGCTGATTCTACTGCTCTGAATTTCAATTTGTTCCTGCTTCAAAAGACTCCAATCTCGATAAAATTCTTTCACGGGTCATGTCCATGATATCATCTATCTCAAGCTGACTCATGGCTTCTGAACTGATCACAGGTCCAAATCTAACTATCAAGGATCCAGATTTCAAATTCAGGGATGCCTTGTTCTTCATAGCGAACACACCGGATATCGCAATTGGGACGATTGAAGCACCACTTTCTTTGGCAAACTGAAAGGGAAGTTTTTTAAAGGGGAGAAGTTTGCCATCCAATGAGCGATTGCCTTCCGGCAGGACAGTTATGTGTACCCCGTTATCTAATTGATCTCTAGCTGTTTTGAAACTTTTGAGTGATGCTCGAATATTATTTCTTTGAATGGGAATATTCCCCATCCGTTTAACTACTGAGCCGTATAAAAAATAATCAAGCTGGTCATGTGCTAAAATCCCTTTGAAATAGCTTGGGATAACTGCTTTTAAGAGGGGGATATCAATTAAGCTGCTGTGATTCGCCATAAATATTAAGGGGCGATCAGTGGGAAGTTCTTCAGCAAACTCCAGAACAGGCTCACTATTGAGTAGCTTAAATAGTGTTTGTAACTTCTTCCTGAGCCATGGATCATAGGCATCAGGTGATTCAAAATAGGTTCGAATGAGTGTGATCAGTAGAACTGGGCCGATGTATCCCAATCCTATGGTCCAATAGTAAAGAGATCGGAGAAAACTCATTCCCAATATACATCAATCGCTTGTTTTAAACAGTTTACCTCAATAGGAGTAGAGGCCATTAGTTCGCCATCCGGTGTCAGTATTTTCGGAATATTGGTCTCAACCCTGATGTGGCTTGCTTGAAATGTCTCAACCTCTTTCATGTGGATATGTTCACCAGTGATGATCTTTGGAAAACTTCGCATGAGACCAATCCGGCCCTTGGGTCCGAGAATGGTTACATCCAAGAGGCCATCGTCTGTTTTTGCATTTGGCGCCATGAGAAAATTAGCAGTATAGCGCGTATTCGATATTTCAACGAAAATATTTTCACGTTCAATGATCTGGCCATCGATCTCAAGTTTAACCTGGTAGGGTTTTAACTTCAGGATGTGATAAAGGCTACCCAATGTGTATGCAATATTACCTAAGCCTTTCATCTTGAGCGCTGTTGCCCCAATATCGGCTACAATCCCCAGTCCTAGAATATTCAAGTAATACCAGGTTTTTCCTTCAGTCACAAAATGTCCCACATCGAATTTCCTGGTCTTCCCAAGTTTAATAACATCCAGGGCCTTTTTCCAATCGTGATCGTGGAGGTCCATATCTCTGACAAAGGCATTTCCGGTTCCTATGGGGATAACACCAATTGGGATACGAACAGAGGAGGTGTTGCGATAGTACCCATTGATTACTTCGAATAACGTTCCATCTCCACCGGCTGCAAGGATGCCTGAATATTGACTAAAATCTGCCTCCTGGGTGAGATCAATACCATGGCTTTGATGTCTTGTTTTTAGCAAATCATAAGGCATTTCAATCTGATGGAGATAGGCCTCTATCTCTGATAATGTTTTTCCAGCATAACCATGTCCCCCCCAAGGATTAAAAATGATTAATTTTTTCATCGCAGATATTCTTTCCTAATTAATTGTTGTGAGAACCGCAACAATATAATCAGAAACAAGCTTAGAATTCATAGCTTATCAATCATGCTAACCTTGCTTGATAAGGCGGTAAAGCTTAGTTTAATAAGCTTCACCAACTCTGGTGTTGCAGGTATGTTTCAAATGAAGGAAGTACAATGGATCTAAACAATATACTCACTAGTATTGATGTGCAGGCTGACTGGGTTGGTCTACGTTATGTCAAGGAAAATACTGATTTTCGGATTGTCAGGGACGGTAAACCCGAAGCTAATTCACGCGAATCCAGCCAGGGAGTTATGGTTGAGGTTCTGGTAGATGGACAATTTGCCTATTATGGAACCAGTCGTCTGGATGTTGCTGGTATTCAGGCTGCAGCCCAAATGGCTGTGAAGTTAGCAAAGGTTTCTTCCAGCTATAGTTTGCATAGCTTCGATACTCAAGCCAGACCAACGGCTAAAGGCAGCTATCGTTCACCCTATCGTACTGGTCTGGATGCTTTTTCTCCCGGCGAGCTCTCAGAATTACTTGTCAAGGCTACAACGGAATTAAAGGTCACGGATAAAATTGTAACCACAAATGCTATGGCGCGTATCGTGGATACAGAATCGCATTTTGTCTCTTCCAATGGAAGTGATGTCGAACAACAATACCTTATGGTTTCAGCGGACTATACTGCCATTGCTCAGGACGGGACTGTGACCCAAAAACGCACAGATGGTGGAATGCTTGCAAAGAGTTATCAAGCTGGAATGGAAGTTTTTGATGAATCTGAGGTTTTGGAGCGATGCCGAAATATTGGTGGAGAAGCTGTTGAATTGCTCACGGCTGAAGAATGCCCAACCGGTACAATGGATCTGGTGTTGGCCCCAGATCAAATGCTACTTCAGATTCATGAAAGTGTAGGACATGCCCTGGAAATTGACCGCATATTAGGTGATGAGCGCAATTATGCTGGATGGAGTTTTGTAAGACTTGATGATTTTGGTAAACTCCAGTACGGGTCTGAACTAATGAATATCACTTTTGATCCTTCCGTAGAGAATCAATTTGCTTCCTATGCCTACGATGATGGTGGCCTAAAAGCTCAAAAGGAGTTTCTGATCAAGGATGGCTTGTTGTTGAGAGGTCTAGGTGGAATGGAAAGCCAGTTGCGTTCTGGCGTTAATGGAGTGGCTAATTTTAGAGCCAGTTCCTGGAATCGAGCACCCATTGATCGTATGGCGAATCTCAATCTGGAGCCAGGTGATTCCACTAGTGATGAAATAATTGGCTCGGTTGAAAAGGGTGTCTTTATGACCTCAAACCGTTCATGGTCCATTGATGATTATCGCAATAAATTCCAGTTCGGATGTGAGTATGGTAAACTCATTGAGAATGGTAAATTGACAAAAACTGTTAAGAATCCAAACTACCGTGCGATTTCGAATCCATTCTGGAGAAGTTTGAAAAAGGTTGGTAATCGGGATACTTTTGAAGTGTATGGTACTCCATTTTGTGGAAAGGGCGAGCCCAACCAGGTCATTCGGGTAGGCCACGCCAGTCCCTTATGTTTATTTGATAAAGTTGAAATCTTTGGTGGTGCATAACGTATGAAACCTACATTCGTCTCCCTGAGCCGTCACACTGAGTGCGGTGTACTGAGCTCGTCGAAGTGGAGTCGAAATGCGAAGGGTTCCCATATTTACCACGATTGTTATAATATGATTAGTAGATGAGGTAATAAATGCAAAAATTATTCAAACAAATCAGCCAGAAAATACTTTCTGAACTTCAAGAGGGCGAACATCTGGGTTTGAGTTTCAGTGGTGAAAACAGTACGTTTACACGTATCAACGCAGCAAAGATTAGACAAGTTGGTAGTGTGGATGTGGCCAATTTAGGGTTTAATCTCATCTTTGATGGGAAACGAAGTTCTAGTTCCATTTCTCTATCTGGTAATGTGGATGATGATCTAGCAAATACCAGACTTGAACTGGCTCGTTTAAGAGCTGAAGTTGTTCAATTACCAGATGATCCCTATCTAGTTATTCCAGATAGTACTGAAACGAGCTTGAATGAGAAAAATGGACTTATTCCTGCCCCTGAAGAAATCCCCGAAAAAATTCTACCCCCAATGGGTGATGTAGATTTGACTGGTATTTGGGCTTCTGGAAGAGTCTTTCGCGGGAGTGCAAATTCCGCCGGTGGCTATCACTGGTTTGCTACAGATTCATTCTCGTTGGACTATTCACTTATCACCCCAGATGAAAAAATGGTGAAAGCGACCTACGCTGGCACAGAATGGGATCAGGCTGCCTACGAAGCATTCCTGAAAGATTCCATTAAGAAACTTGAGCTAATGAAGATTGAGCCCAAGAAGATTGAACCTGGTAACTATAGGACATATATCGCATCTGCAGGTATTGCCGATGTTCTCAACATGTTTTCATGGGGCGGTATTTCTGAAGCAGCCATCCGTCAAGGTGAAAGTAGTTTAGGGAAAATGCGCAACGAAGGTCTGAAGCTATCACCTTTATTCTCACTTTCTGAAGATTTTAGTTCAGGATTTACCCCTCGTTTTAATGGCAATGGTGAAGTTGCACCTGAAACTTCTGAGCTGATTGTAGCTGGTGAACTGAAGCAATCTCTTGTGAGCACACGTACAGCAAAAGAATATGGTGTCGAGTCCAATTATGCCTCAGAGGGTGAGGAATTAAGAGCCCCTTCTATGCAGACTGGTGATCTTGATGAGTCAGATATCCTGGCGGAGTTGGGTACTGGTGTTTATCTCTCGAACCTGCATTATCTGAATTGGAGTGACCGAATCGGTGGCCGAATTACTGGTATGACTCGCTATGCGTGTTTTTGGGTGGAAGATGGTAAAATTGTGGCACCGATTGAGAACATGAGATTTGATGACAGCATTTATAACTTTCTAGGTGAAAATCTAGAGGCTGTGACAAGCAAAGCACAGGTTAACCCAGACGTTGGAACCTATGAAGGCCGTGAATTAAGCGTGGTCATCTGCCCAGGTGTGCTTTTAAAATCATTCGCTTTAACTCTATAGGTTAAACATGACACCAAAAAAGTTGGATCACCGCTATCTTTTAATCGTTAATCCCGAAGCTGGTGGTGGAGCTACAATGGATGCTCTACCTGATATTGAACGATTATTACGTACCCGAAATGCAGATTACGAATTTCATTTTACCAAACAACGGGGTCATGCCACGGAATTAGTAAAGGAAATTGGATCTGAATTTGATGTCATCGTTTCAGTGGGTGGTGATGGAACTATCAATGAAATTGCGAATGGTATGCCTGATATTGAGAAGCCTATGGGAATTCTACCTATCGGAACTGGAAACGATTTCGCCCGTAGTTGTTCGCTACCAATAGGTGATCTAGAGCGCGCAGTAGATGTGTTACTTGCTCATGACGTTAAGAAGATTGACGTGGGCGAGGTCAATGGCAGGCGCTTTATCAATGTGATGGGCATGGGGTTTGAGGGAAGAGCCAATGATATCGGTAAGATGCTTTCTTTCCTCCGAGGTACATTCAAGTATTTGATCGCTATTGGTGGGACATATCTCACCTATCGACGTATGCCTTTAGAGATAAAATTCAATGATGTTGAGGTCAATAATAAGGTTTTCCTGGTAAGTATTGGAAATGGCTGGAATGTGGGCGGTGGACTACAGCTTACCCCAAAGGCAAAGCTGGATGATGGTCTATTTGATATCTGCTTTGTGGAATATATCAGTCGCTGGCGTATTTTGCAGGTTTTTGGAAAGTTGTATGATGGTACTGCCAATGAAGTAGACGAGATGCAGGCATATCAGACAAAAGAGATGACGGTGAAAAGTAGCCTACCAATACCCGCACATATCGATGGCGAGTCCTTTGATCCTGTTCAAAAAGAATTCCATATCAAGATTCATCCCAGTGCTCTGAAGATCATTGGGAATTGGTCTGCAGATAATCGTGCTTAGAAAAATAATCTGAATTACTAATTGAAAGAATGAGTGAAAAGGGGAATCTGATGAGACGAAGTGTATTATTAATCCTAACTCTGTCAATAATTGTCAATGTAGGCTTTGGAGAGGTGTTGAAGCCATACATCTTAGGAGCAGGTTCTGCTGAAAGTATGGAAGTGGTCAAGGAAAAAACGCGTGCAAGCCTTGATAGCGCAGGCTTTACCATTCTAGGCGAATATTCGCCTGCAATGGATGAATCTCGATTTGTTTTTGTTATCACTTCAGAAACTATTGTTGAAGCTATTCAATCTGTTGGTGGTTTAACTGGATTTGCAGCGGGACTCAGGGTGGCTTTGACACAGGAAGACAATATGATCAATGTCTCCTACACAAATCCTCAGTATTTAGGAAATGCTTATTTCCAAAAAAAATATCCCAGCGTAGCTCATCTCTGGATCGACGTGGATAAGAAGTTAGCTGAATCTATGAATGACATTGGTACAGTTCGCCTGACACCATTCGGATCTGAAGATGGTATTGAAGCCAAGGACCTACGCCATTACCATTATATGTTTGGAATGGAATATTTTGAGGATGTGGTAGAGCTGAATGAATTCTCAAGTTTTTCGGCAGGTAAGAAGAAGATAGAATCAGAGTTGGTAAAGGGTGGAAACACCGAATTGGTCTACTCATATGAGATTCCCGGAAAAGAATTGAAAGTTTATGGAATCGCCTCCAGCGGTAAAACCGGAGAAGGTCATTTTGTACCAATCATTGATATATCATCACCCAAACATACAGCTTTCTTGCCTTATGAAATCTTACTGAATGGAAATGAGGCAGTTATGATGCATGGCCGCTTTCGGATCGCCCTATCATTTCCTGATCTGACCATGACCACCTTTGGAAAGATCATGTCAACTCCTGGAGATATTGAAGATCTTATGAAGAGTGTTACTGAGTAATCCATGCAATACACAAAACTAGGTAATAGAGGTCCCGAGGTATCCACGATTGGTTTTGGAGCCTGGGCTATTGGTGGTATGAATTGGGGACCTACCGATGATGCCGTCTCAATCAAAGCACTCCACACCGCTTTAGATGCGGGCGTTACCTTTATCGATACAGCTGATGTCTATGGTTTTGGTCATTCTGAGGATCTCATAGCTCAGGTGATGAAGGAGCGTGGAAAAGAAGATGTCATTATTGCCACAAAAGCAGGTAATGACTTCTACTACGCCGGCAAAGAAACAGATGACGGCTATGGGGCAATTCAACAAAACTATGCCAAAGAGTATCTTATCGAAGCAGCTGAAGAAAGTCTCAAGCGACTCGGTGTTGAAGCGCTGGATATTTTGCAGTTGCATAGTCCCGACCTTGAAAAGCTGGAGCGTGATGAACCCTGGGAGGCTTTGATCAGACTTAAAGAACAGGGTAAGATTAAGCATGCTGGTTTATCCATCCAATCTTTCAAAGAATCAGAACAAGCTCATCTCTTGGATAAACATTATGATCTTCTGGATTGTATCCAGGTGAGGTATAACCTGCTTGAACGGAAGGCCGAGAAGGAATTATTCCCAAAAGCAATTGAACATGGAATTGGAGTGATTGTTCGTATTCCAATGCTGTTTGGCCTACTCAGTGGAAAATTTAACCGCCAGAGTATTTTCGAAGGTGATGATCATCGACGTTTCAATCTGGATAAAGAGAAGCTAGATAGCTATTTAAGCAAAATGGAGAACATGACAGATCTTTATGAACGTTATCCAGACTGGAGCCAAGCCCAGATTGCATTGCGTTACGGTGTCTCTCATCCAGCTTGTCATGTTTCGATTCCTGGTGGAAAAACACCTCAACAGGTGATGGAAAATAGTGCTGCTTCAGATATGCCCGCAGTTACGCTTTAGAGGTTTGGTCAGTTGGTGAAAGGCAAGTACAACAAAGTTCTTATCACAGGTGCCAGTAAAGGTATTGGTCGCCAACTCGCCCTGGACTATGGTAAAACAGGTGCCTCTCTTTGGCTCCTGGCACGTTCACAATCAAGCTTAGAGAGTCTGGCTGAAGAGATCAAGGTACTTGGTGGGGAAGGTCATGTTCTCGTGTGTGATGCCACTCATGAGACAGAATTGATTGCCGCTTTAAAGTCGGCCCAATCAGCTTCCGGTGGGTTTGATTTGGTGATAGCCAACGCAGGTTGGGGTGGAAAAATGAGCTATCCCAGTGAGAATAATATTCACGTACTTAATCAGGTAATCGACCTGAATTTCCGTGCGGCAACCCAAACACTTGAATTCTTTGCCAAATATATGGTGGAGGCAAGTCATGGACATTTAGTCGGCGTTTCTAGTATTGCTGGTTTTAGAGGCTTACCCGGAAGTGCACCCTATAGTGCAACAAAAGCGGCCTTAACAACCTATTTGGAGTCCTTGCGTTTTTCAGTGCAGAGAAGTGGAGTCAAAGTCACAGACATACGACCGGGATTCGTTAGGACACCCCTGACTGATAGAAATACGATCCCTATGCCATTCCTGCTAGAAGTTATGGTGGCATCAAAGAAGATTCGAAGAGCAATAGAGCGTGGACGTAAACGCTTTACTTTTCCATGGCAAATGGCTGTCTTTGTCCATGTTGTAAAGGCTTTCCCAGACTTTCTTTTCGACTGGGCAGTGGGCTTGTTTTTTAGTGAAATGGCAGCCAAAGGTCGTACCGGAAAATCAGAGGAGAACTTGCCCAGCTAATCCCTGTGAATTAATTCGCCATGATTAAAACCATAGATAAATACGTCTTTCGTGAGCTAGTAACACCCTTCCTATACTCCTTGTTGGTTCTGACCCTTATCTTTCTGGTTAATTTTGTGATTCGAGCCATGGACCGGATCTTGGGCAAAGGCCTTTCCTTTATAGTCATCCTTGAATACATCATTTTAAATCTGGCCTGGATCCTTGCCATAGCTATGCCATTGTCAGTTCTGGTTGCAGTACTCCTGGCCTATGGCCGACTGGCTACGGACCATGAAGTGACAGCCATGAGATCCGGTGGAGTCTCACTGCCACGCATCATGTTGCCTGCACTGGTATTCGCCTTATTTGTCGGAAGTTTTACCCTCTATTTTAATACTACAATATTACCTGATGTCAATCATAGGGCCAGATTGCTGGGTTCTGACATCTACCGGAAGCGCCCCGATATGGACATTGTTCCAGGCTACTTCATTGATGATTTACCAGATTACAATATTCGGGTTAATGAGGTTACTGAAGGAGGTCTGGAGGGAGTTATTATTTTCTCCAAGAGCAACAAGCGAGAGCAGGTCTCTATCTTTGCTGAAAGTGGCCGGACTGAGACAGCCGAAGGACAGATCATCTTTACCCTTTATAATGGGGAGAAACACCTGCTAGATCTGGATAAGATGGATGATTACCAACGAGAATATTTTGACTCGACCAGGCTCACAGTTAAGGTCAAGAATCTTGAGTTAAAAAGAAGAGATTCAGCGGTTCGGGGAGATCGAGAGATGACTCCTAAGATGATGTATAAGCGGATTGAAGAAAATCAACAACGGTATGATCGAACCATCGATCGTATGCTGACTATCCGTATAAATAGCCCACTTTTCGATGGGGATTCCACTATTGATATGGTTGCAATGATGGATACCCTAAAACGACGACCTGTTCCAGATAAAGGACGAGTCGACAAACAAACCAAGGTATGGAATCGCACCATCGATAAACTGGAAAGCCAAGAGCGACTTTTAAATAGTTACTTGAAACAGGTCAATAAATACCTGGTTGAGATTCATAAAAAATACTCCATCTCAGTTACCTGTATCGTCTTTGTTCTAATCGGGGTTCCATTGGGAATTATGACCCGCAAATCCAGCGGTACGATCGGTGTTGCCATGGGTATGTTCTTTATCTACTGGGCGGCGTTGTTGGCAGGTGAAGAATTAGCTGACAGGCGGATGGTTGATCCGATCATAGCAATGTGGGCTCCCAACGGCATTATGGCTGTTGTTGGAATATGGATCAGTTTTCAGGTCTCCCGCGAAAGAACCGTGATAAATATTCTCTGGCTTAAGACCGTCTTAAACCCATTTAACTGGCGCATATTTCCCTCTAAAGATAGTTGACTAAGTAAGCATTTACATATGTGGCGTATCCAACTATATTGCGCCTCAAATTTTTACTGAGGAGAGATTCTGAGATGTCACTTCACACGATTGTACTGGTAAAACAAGTACCTGACACGTCAAATATATCCGGGGACGTGATGCGTCCTGACGGAACTGTAAATCGCGCACGATTGCCTGCTATTTTTAACCCTGAGGATAGGGAAGCACTAGAGCTAGCGTTACGCTTGAAGGATAAACATGGCGGCACCATTACGGTGTTGACCATGGGACCCCCGAATGCAGCAAATATGCTCCGTGATTGTCTGTTTATGGGTGCTGACAGGGCAATTTTGTTAAGTGATCGACGTTTTGCCGCAGCAGATACCCTGGCGACTTCTTACGCCTTACATAAAGCTATTCATCATATCGGAAAGTATGACCTTATTTTTGGCGGTCGTCAAGCCATTGATGGAGATACTGCTCAAGTAGGTCCCCAGACTGCCGAGAAATTAGGTATTCCTCAGATCACCTATACCCAAGAAGTTCAAGCACTGGATCTCAAGAAAAGAACTATTAGGGCCAAGCGGGCTATCAAGAATGGATATGAAGTTTTAGAAGCACCATTACCTATACTGCTAACCGTTACTAAAGATGCAGCTGAACCACGTCCCTTTGATGTGAAGCGACTGTGTACTTATAAGCGATCACAATCTAAATTTGAAATTGATGCTGCTGTGGAAGATAGTCATGATCTGCTTCTCAAAGAGGAGCTCCTGGAGCAAGCAAAAGCTGCTGATCTTTATATTGAGACCTGGAATATTGAAGATATTGATGCTGATGTGTCCATGTGCGGCCTGGCTGGTTCTCCAACCAAAGTTCACAAGGTGGAAAATGTCATTCTAAGCGGATCTGAGTATAAAAAGGTGCCAGCCACAGTTGATGGAATGAATGATATGATCACAGAACTGATGCAAGACCACATTTTCGGATAGGAACTGTATGAATTCAAAAAATAAAGATATGGTTTGGGTCTTCGCTGAACAGTCTGATGGACAATTGGCCGATGTTGGTCTGGAGCTTCTCCATAAAGCCAGAACCCTGGCTGAAAAAATGCAATCAGAAGTTAGTGCTGTTCTCTTAGGACACAAAGTTGATGACCTGGCAAAGACATTATTTTCACATGGTGCTGATAATGTTTACCTCCTTGATGATAAGGAACTCAAAGATTTTCGAAGTCATCCTTATGCAAATCTGATCACAAAACTGGTTGAAGAAAAACGCCCCAGGGTTGTTCTTTTTGGTGCAACTCATATTGGGCGAGATATAGCCCCCCGAGTTGCTTCCCACACCCGATCTGGCTTGACTGCAGACTGTACTGAATTAAAGATTGAGACCCTAACCCTTCGTAAAGTTGAACATCCTGACCTGTTATTACAGATCAGACCGGCCTTTGGTGGAAATATTATTGCTACCATTATTTCTCCAGATGTGGAGATCCAAATGGCAACCATCCGTGAAGGTGTCATGGAAATGGGTGAACCTGATTCCTCCCGGACAGGAAAGTTGATTCCTATTCCTATAGAACTTGATCCCGTGGAGATTGCGGTCAAGATCATAGAAAAACATCAGCAACCCTCAGCCGTGAACCTTAAGGCTGCTCCAATTATTGTTGCCGGTGGATATGGCGCTGATACACCAAAGAAGTTTCAATTGATCAAAGACTTAGCAAAAGTTCTAGGTGCAGATGTGGCCGGATCCAGAGCAGCCGTTGATGCTGGCTTGATCGAGGCAGAACGGCAAGTAGGTCAAACGGGAACCACAGTCAGGCCAAAACTCTATATTGCTATTGGAATTTCCGGAGCCATCCAGCATAGGGCAGGCATGCAGGAGTCCCAAAAGATCATTGCTATTAATAGTGATCCTGAGGCCCCTATTTTCGGTGTAGCCCATTATGGTATTACCGGAGATCTTGAAGAGATAATCCCGAAATTGATTGCTGCTTATAAAAGCCAGCTACATTAAGGACCAGATATGTCAAATTTTTTCACTGAAAATCAAGATATCCTGTTTCAGTTCAATCGCATTGATCTGGAAGAGATCATCCGAGTCCGCGAACATGATTATACAGAATGGGAAAAGTATCCCTTTGCTCCGAGAGATTATGAAGATGCCAAAGATAATTTTCAGCGCATTCTTTCCGTCGTTGGAGATATTTCCGGTAATTTTGTTGCTGAACGTGCTCGTGAAGTTGATGAACTTGGCTCCACCTTTGAAGATGGTAAGGTAACCTACGCCAAGGGTCTAGAAGAAGCCATGGAACGTCTTAACCAGGCTGGTCTCATGGGATTTATCCTGGAGCGAAAATATGGCGGTCTAAATTTGCCTATTTCTCTCTATATCTTTGCTATTGAAATGGTTTCTCGCGGGGATGCTTCCCTGATGAATCTGTTTGGTCTTCAGGATATTTCTGAAACTATTGAGAATTATGCCACTGATGAAATTAAAGATGAGTTCCTACCAAAATTTAGCAGTGGTGAAGTCACCGGTGCCATGGTTCTTACTGAACCAGATGCCGGCTCCGATCTGCAAGCTGTGAAAACCAGAGCATATCAAGACGATGATGGAAATTGGTTTCTGAGCGGTGTCAAACGTTTCATTACCAACGGAAATGCTGATGTCAATCTTGTCCTGGCCCGATCAGAAGAGGGCACCCGCGATGGTCGTGGTCTTTCTCTCTTTGTGTGCTATGGCGATGACACTGTCCAAATCAGACGGATTGAGCATAAGTTGGGTATCAAAGGATCACCAACCTGCGAGATGCAATTCCATGATACACCAGCACAATTGATTGGTGTCCGCAAACGCGGTTTGATCTCGTACGTCATGGCCCTGATGAATGGAGCTCGATTAGGAGTTTCTGCTCAGGCTCTGGGAATTGCCCAGGCAGCCTATGTTGAAGCTCGTCGATATGCTTCTGAACGTGAACAATTTGGCAAGCCTATTCTGAATTTCCCTGCCGTCGCTGATATGTTGATCAAAATGAAGGTCGATCTGGAAGCTGCCAGAACCCTGATCTATTCCACGGCTCACGCGGTTGATATGCTCAAAGTATCTGAGATGAAGTTGGCGAAGCTCAAGGAATCTGGTGAATCTATCTCTGATGTACGGGCAGAGTTTAAGCACTGGAAATCAATGGCTGACTTTCTTACCCCGCTTTCTAAATTTGTGATCACTGAAAAAGCGAATCGTATATGTTACGATGCCATTCAGATCCATGGTGGTACCGGATATATGCAAGAGTTCAATGTAGAACGCCATTACCGTGATGTTCGGATTACCAACATCTATGAAGGTACAACCCAGTTACAGGTGATTGCTGCCATTGGTGGCGTCATTAGGGGTGTTGCTGATGAGCAATATGATACTTATGAAGCACGTGAATATCGCCATGAATCCCGACAGTTAGCCAACAAGCTGAAGAAAATACGTAGTCTTTGCATGAAGTGTAAAGAGTATGTCCTTGATAAGGATGATAAAGCCTACCAGGAATTGCATTCAGGTGAATTGGTGGAGATGTATGGGTTTATTTATGTTGGATATATTCTGCTGGATGAAGCTGCTGAAGAACCTCGTAAAATGCTTATCGCAAAGAAATATATCATGGATGCCATGGCAACTTCGCTACACCATACGGAATCTATTACAAGAGGATTTGATACCTTATTTGCTGATGTGGAGCAGATACTGACCAAAGAGTAGATTTTTTTAGCCACCCCTCTACGCTCTACGAGCTCCGCCGGGCAGGCAGATAAACATGCATCTACGCTATGCTGGCTTCGCTGGACAGGCAGATTAAAGCTGAATCTTTTGATGGCTCTTTTCAATAGCACCAGACTTTAGTCTGGTGGTTATTCGTACTAAAAGTAATGGGTAACCGTTTCAACGGTTTAATGGGCTAATTAGCATAAACGACTGTTACTTATCCCTCGACTCCACTTCGAAATGCTCAGTACATCGTGCTCGGGATGACAAATTCGGGAATTCTGGACCCTGAGGCTCTCGAAGGGACCATTTGATCTACCGAGCACTTCAATCAGTCTTCGCTCTATCCTTCGACGGGCTCAGGAAGACGAGCTATACCACAGCAGGCAAACTCAGTTATTAAATTATCATTCTACAAATAAAAACAGCCCCTTTTCAGGGACTGTTTTTGTATCTATTAGAAATTCCTAAAGGAAATTAACCGGCGTTATCTTCTCCACCATCAATTCCGATGATGTTCCCGGTCATCCAGGTGCCCATGGCCGCTAAGCCTAGCACTGCGTCAGCAACATCTTCCGGTGTGGTCAAACGACCGCTTGGATTGGTTTGTAAGGCTTTGGCGATCATTTGCTCGTTGCCTGGAATCTTTCGTAAGGCAGGTGTATCAGTTACACCGGCACGAAGTGAATTTGCCGCGATCTTTTTAGGAGCAAGCTCAAAAGCGATTTGACGGATATGGGCTTCAATGGCGGCTTTGGCAGCTGAAACAGCACCATAATTTGGCCAGGCTGTGTGTCCACCGGAACTGGTCATACAGAAAATATGTGAGCCTTCATCCATGAGCCTGTGACCGACCACATCCTGAGTCCAATAGATCAGGGAATGTGCCATGACATCCAGGGTCATGTCCATTTGGTTCTTGTGAACCACACCACCGGGACCTGGATTGTAGACAACGGGTAGTAAGGTGCCAAAGGCTAAGGAGTGAACCAAAACTTGTACGGTTCCAGGCGTTTCAGAAAAGGTTTCTCCCATCAGTCTGATGGTTTCTTTACGTGCCCGAGTATCAGCAGCGTTGATGTTAAAGAAGACTGCTTTGGAACCGGAAGCTTCAATGTCTGCTTTGATAGCTGCCACGTTAGGCATGGTTGCTTTACGATCTAGGTGTACACCAAATATATTATATCCATTAGCAGCCAGTTTCCGGGAGATTGCTCCGCCGAATCCACTTGATGCTCCTAATATTAATGCCCATTTTTGCATAATCTTTCCTTTCGTTAGCCCCCGTTAACTTGCGGAGAATATAGATTAGAACCAAAGTATGCAAAGTAGTATGTTCATTATCCTTCGACCCAATCAGCCCCCTAGAAATTCTGGGAGAGCTTGTGTACCATAAGCTGTAGATAAGCTTTAGCGACAATTGATAAGGGTGGATAAAGGAGGCTAAGTATATACTAATAAGACTTTACCTCGAATTAATGTAATAAATATGTAGAGTCTGAAGGTACCCGCTAGGATAATAAGATAACTGCTTATGTATATATCACAGAGTGGATAGGGGGAGCGGAGAATGAATTGATTTATGCATCGAGATACTTACCTCTAGGGTCAGGTATCTAACCTCCAATTCGTAATTCCTCATTTGTAATTATCAATTACCTCTTTACCATCATACCCAAAAACGCTAACTTCCCGACATACAAACAAGGAATTGTGGTGGATCTTATGCGGAACCATATAAAACCCGAAATAAATGACACATTACTGTATTGTGCTGAGTATCAGGTAAATATAGGAGCAGTTAAAAAGTTCTTATGCGGAAAGCATGGACTGTTTGGGATTTTATGCGGGTCAGTATATACATAGTTATGTGTAGTTAAGGCAAATCAATGCAGATCCAAATCACATGTAAGACAGCACTAGAGACGTTTGAGCATATTACTCTCTCAACTCATGGAGATGATTTTGAGAGGAATTGGGCAAGTTTTATTGATGGAAAATTTCCCAGCTATACAACCATCTGGAAGATGCTCGTCTTTCCCTTTCGTGCTTCTTGCGATCAGGTATTTCTCTCAATGGATCTACCTAGAAGTCATGAGGCTCTGTGTATTTACAATTATTCCCTAATGCGTACACTAGTAAAGCTTGAGCGAATAATAAGGGATGCGCAAAAGCGAAAGAAGGAACACGGAGACACATCAACCGACTTATTTGACGACCTATTTACCCGCTTGGTGACTGGTTATGATCAGCTTGATCACTTCCTCTCAGCTTTTTATGCCTGTGCTATTCTCAATTCAGCAGGTGATGGAATAATGTTGAGACGATGGAAAGAAGCTCCAGGATTCGGGAAAAAATCAAGCGTTTGGTATAAGGAACAAGTGTCTGACGACATTGCGAAATCCATTAAAGCGTCAAATAATAGAGTTAGAGCATACCGACACAATATTGTTCATGGTCCAAAATGGCCAGGCTGGCTGGATCGGATTCCAAAAACATCTAAAATTGATGACCAGTTATACTGGAGTGATTGGTTGAAGTTTACCATGGATACAGACCATTTTGAACGGGATACCGTAGACAGATTTGAAGCTATGGAGATTGCATATAATGATTTTACTAATGAATTGGATTCATTTCATGAATCACTAGCTGTCTACCTAAACTCGAGAGGGACAGTCTTACCAAATCAGGACCTTGCATTGCTGAACTCTGTTCTCGATGGTTTTGATAACACAGATGGAGTGGGTGCCTCCGCGAGTGTTCATTCTACAATATTTAGATTTATGAAGAAAAATAAACCCACATAACAAGCGCCAGCTACTGACTCGGTAAATGAAGAGATTACAAAGATATATTAATGATTTGAGCCTCGCAGTAGAAGCGCAGGGGCGTTATATTTATGAAAGACAAGCATTCAATGGAACTTAAAAATAGATTATTACCAATTTTCATCTGCCTTATTGTTGGGCTGATATCTTCTCCAAAGGTCTATGGCTGAGGAGTCCCATTACCGGGCGGTCCGCCCCCACAATGCAATGACAAAGGAACCCACGGTGAAGGGCTTCAAAGGAGTAAGCTTCAACTTGGATTTGGAGTGGGTTCACTGAATTCAACACTACGTTTTGACGACATTTCTGATGTTGATATTGAAATGAATACAGTATCTCTCTCCGGCTCATGTGCAATCAATGACAACTGGACACTTCGCGGTGGGCTGGGAGCTATTCTGGATGGTAGATTAAGACCTGAAACAGGGCTTTCCCAGAATGTGACCCCGGGAGGCTTGATGGCCATAGGTATTGAATACCTTATGACCATGGGAGAAGGTTATACACCGTATGTCGATGTATCGTTGTTCATAAGTGGCTCTACAACTGAAATTGAAGATCCGATTACAAAAAACAGAACGAGATATACTTCTTCAGATCTTCGTCTGGGTGCTCGTACCAGCTGGAACGTTAAGAATAGGGTCTTCCCTTATTTCTCCGCCCGCGTATTTGGTGGACCGGTGAACTGGGTGTTAGATGGCAAGGATGTTATCGGAACAGACATCAATCACTACCAAATTGCCGCGGGAACAGCAGTACAGTTTAACCGAGTGGGAACATTTATTGAGTGGGCTGGAATTGGTGAAAAGGCTCTGAGCATAGGGTTAAGCTATGCTTGGTGATTGAAAAATTAAAAATAAAGCAGTTTATACTCCATAGCAAAAACCCGCCAACAGCGACGGGTGAAGCGCAGGAGGGCTGAAGCCTCAAGCGTTAGAAATATCCCAACATAAGGGATCATAACTTATGAAGTACAACAAAGACAGAGTCGAAGAAACTGTGCTGGCCTTACTCTATCTCACCAGCTCCCATGATCAATACGGGACCCGAGCCTGGAAGGGCTTTGATGTGGGTGTTTTAGAGAGATTGTTTGAGAAAGGCTATATCAGCGATCCACAAATCAAGTCACCCACAGTTGTCCTCAGTGAAGAGGGTGCTAAACTTTCAAAAGAATTCTTTTTCAAGGTATTTGGGACAAACTAGGGAAAGGGAAGTTTTAATGACTTTAGGAAAACTTAAACTCACTAAGATGACCATAGAGCAATTTGAGGAATTTAAAATTAGATCAATTGCTTCTTATACCATTGATATCCACGAGAGTTATGGATTGTCCAAGGAAAAAGCACTTATCCGATCCCAAACTGAAACAAATAAACTTCTCAAAGAAGGCATTGAGACTGAAGGGTTTATTTTTCTATCCATCATGAGGGAAACTCAACCTGAAACTATGGGACACCTCTGGGTAAAACTCTATCCCAAGACCAAAGAAGCCTTTATCTATCATATCGAGATCTATGAGGCTTATCGAGGTCAAGGTTTTGGGAAGCAAGCCCTGGACCAACTTGGGACCTATTTGAAAGGGAAAGGTATAAACAACCTCAGATTAAATGTATTCAAGAGTAACACCATCGCGAAATCACTCTATGAGAAAACTGGGTTTAACTCTATCAGTACTCAAATGATGAAAGATCTGTAAGCATACACGCTCTACCCTTCCCTTCGACAAACTCAGGGCAGGCTTCGGCTCAGGATAACGAGCTTAGATGCTTGGGGCTATATAGAGTGCCCGCACATCCCATTCGTAATTCCCAATTCTTAATTCGTAATTAAAACAGTTTCCCCTGCCAGGTATCCCGATGATTCAACTCCAGATCCATGAGATGGGTCAGTTTGGGAATATTATAGCCCCAGCGAGGTGCAATGAGGATATCATCCGGTGCATCGCCAAAGAGTCTCTGGATCACAATCTCAGGATTTAAACGTTCCAGAATATCAGCCACTAACTCGATATATTCATCTGCTTGAAATAAGGGGAAAGGTTCGTCCTGATAACGTTTTGCCAGAACAGTATTTTTCACCACATGAAGTTGGTGAATTTTCAAAAAGTCCAGCTGTAGGTCATTAGCCGCCAAACCCGTCTCCAACATCATGTCCCTGGTTTCAATGGGAAAACCCAGAATAATGTGCCCCGCCGTCTTGATCCCGTACTGTTTGGTCAATTCAACCGCTTTAACCACAGACTCGTAATCATGACCGCGGTTCATCCACTCCAGAGATTTATCGTGAACAGATTCAATCCCGTATTCTAGTGTGACATTGACTTTTTCATTCAGCTGAGCCAGGAATTCTAAGAGTGGTTCATCCACGCAATCACTGCGTGTTCCAATATCCAGACCTACGACATTGGGATAACTAATAGCTTCCCCGTAAAGCTGTTTCAGCTTTTCTAGTTCATCGTAGGTGTTGGAGTAGGCTTGAAAATAGGCGATGTATTTTTGAACATCATAACGATCGATCATGAAGGGAATAGAGGCTTCCATCTGCGTGGGAATAGACATTTCCTTATCAATATAATGAGGGACAAAACTGTCATTATTGCAGTAAATACAGCCGCCATATCCCTTACTGCCATCACGATTTGGACAGGTAAAACCACCGTGCAGTGAGACCTTCCGAATTTTCTCTCCATAGAGGTTTTGTAGATAATAATTGTAATTATGGTAGCGCCGATTAAGCCAGATTTTTGCTTGATTTTCAGTGTCAGGTGGTGAATTTGCACTCATGTTGGTATTTAACTATTTTTCATTGAATGTCGAGTCTCTTTTAAAGCTCACATTGTTCACCTAAGTCCCAAGGGAAACCATATGACCGTCCGAATGATCATTATTTTACTATCGCTAACTGTGCTATTTGGGCAGAAGAAGATAGCACGGGTGGATCATCCTCCCATCGATGAGCAGAGCTCACTCATTAAAAGTAAGACCTATGATGATGTGTACTGGGTTTCCAATGATTCGGATACCAAGCCCTATCTCTTTCCACTAACATTAAAAGGTGAAATCATTGTTCCCGATTGGATGAAACGCCGATTTAACGATAAGAATGGGAAAATATATCCAGGAGTTGAAATCCTGGGGGCAGTCCTTTTCGATTGGGAATCCATGGCGGTTCTAGGTGATACTCTCGTGGTTGCTGATGTGGGAAACAATGGTAATGCACGACGTGATATGGGAATCTATTTTATCCTTGAACCCAATCCCTATACTACCCCACAAACACGTCCCTATGCCTGGTATCCGGTTCGTTACGAAGATCAGGAGCAATACCCCGCAAAAGATTGGGAGTATGACTGCGAATCTATCTTCACCTTTCAGGGGAAGATCTACTTCCTTACCAAACATCGTTCTGATCAGCACATCATGAAATCGGCTCCAGCTACCAAACTCTACCGAATGGAAACCCGCTATACAGACAGGACAAATGTCCTGAAGCTGGTCAATCGCGCTGAGAACTTGGGCGGTTGGATTACGGATGCTGATATTGCACCAGATGAATCCGGAATGGTCTTTTTAGCTCAAAATCCTCTGGCAACAACCATTTGGTATTATCCAGCACCCAAAAAAGGGGATGATTTTTTATCAACAACACCCAAAAAATTTAATCTGATCAAAGCAGATCAGGCCGAAGGGGTTTGTTTTAAAGATGGTAAAACCATTATCGTAAGTAATGAACAGCGGGATTGGTTTGAAGTCAAACTGTCAAAATTTAAATAGTAATCAGGAGTCATAAAATTACATGAAATATGAAGATTTTAGCAGCATGAACCATACACGATATAGTGATTTTACACTTCCGGGAGTAGGCAAGAATTATGCTCCGGACCTGAAGTTGGAACCGATCCATACAACGGTTCATTTAACTGTGGATCTCAAAGCAAAATCCGCTGCAGGCAAGGCTGTTATCACCATCAGGGCAAATGTTGAAGGAGCCCATGGCTTTGGATGCTGTAGATTTTGATGACCTCAGCGTTAAAGGCGAGGGAGGACAAGACCTCTCATATAGTTATGATGAAAAGATCATCACCATAGACTTTGCTAAAGTATTTTCAGCGAGGGAAGAGCAGATACTTACAGTTCATTATGCCATACAGGATCCAATCTCAGGTCTCAAATTTTCCAAGCCGGATTCACAACGTCCCGAATTTCCATTCTACGCTATTACTGATAATGAAACTGAACGGGCCCGCTATTGGTTCCCCTGTGTGGATTTTCCAAGCATTCGTCCCAAAATGGAATACTTCCTCACTGCTCCTGAGTCGCTAACCATTCTTGCTAACGGCGCGCTTATCTCAGAAGAAACCAAAGATGGTATGAAAACCGCTCACTGGAAATTGGATTATCCCTGTCCCAGCTATCTCGCTTGTTTCGCCATTGGTGAATTTTCTGAATACCAGGATGAGCCCTTACGGGACATGCCCATCGCGTATTATGCAGATAAATCCTACACTCCAGAGCAATTGAAGCGAACCTTTGATCCAACTCGTAAGATGTTGGTTTGGATGGAGAAAAAATTGGGTATGAACTTTCCATATCCGAAATATTTCCAGATTGCTGGCCGTGAAGTTGGCGGTGCTATGGAGAATATCTCTCTGGTGAGTTGGGATGATAAATTTATGCTGGATGAGACCATGGCTAAAGAATGGAAATACATCATGGACCTCATCAATGTCCATGAGATGTCCCATTCCTATTTTGGTGATGCCGTCGTCTCCTACGATTTCGCGCATGTCTGGCTCAAAGAGAGTTGGGCAACTTACATCGAGTCCGTTTGGTTAGAAGATTCTGAAGGTCAAGATGCCATGGACTGGCAACTAGCAGAAGAAGCTACCGCTTATATGGGTGAAGCCAAGAAAAGATATGTCAGGCCAATTATCACCCGAGAATATGATCATAGCTGGAATATGTTTGACGCGCATCTTTATCCTGGTGGCGCATGGCGTTTACATATGCTTCGTCATTTGGTGGGCGATAATAAATTCTGGGCCGGTGTCCAAGATTATGTGAATACTTATGCCGGAAAAACAGTTAAATCTCTGGATTTCCAGCGCTGCATTGAAAAGCATTCAGGTTTGAATCTGGATAGCTTTTTCGATATGTGGTTCCACTCAAAAGGATATCCAATCCTGAAGGTTAGTTTTGAGTATGATAAAGACAAGAGTCGCGGGAAATTCACCATCGAGCAAACTCAAGTTGATGAAAAGAAGGGTATCAAACTTTTCGATATGGATCTTGAAGTAGCCTGGCAGGATGCTCAGGGTAAAGATCACATTGAAGGACTCCAGCTTACCAAAGGAGTTCAAATATTCCAGATCAAAATGGATGAACCCAAGCATGTGAGTTTAGATCCTCATATGAAAGCCCTCTTTGAAGCTGAGTTCAATCCTGGTGATGACAAATTGCGCCATCTTCTGGAGCATGGAAAGACGGTTCGTGAACTGATACAGGCCATGTCTGAATTAGCCAAAACCGGGAAGCGTAAAAATCTGCAATCTATCAGAGAATATCTGAAAGCTGAGAAGCGTTGGGGCCTGCGGATGCACGCCTATCGATCTCTGGCAACAGTTGGGAACGAATATGCTTTTGCTCACCTGGCCGAACTGCTTGTTGCAGAACAGGATCCAATGGTCATTGAAGCAGCAGCCCGAGCTTGCGGGAAGTATCGTCATCCCTTGTTAAGAGAAGCAATTTTGAATAAACTTCAGCAATCAGATTTACCCTATCGTGGACAGATGATTCTGCTTGAGAGTCTTGGCAAACAACAGAATTCTGAAGACATTGCTCTCCTGGAATCCTATACGAAAAAGGATGGCTGGAGAAATTTGGTTCGCGCTGGAGCTTATCTAGGTCTCGGTGCCAGCCGATCTGAGGCTGGTTTGGATGCATTGCTATCCGGGATTGAAGCACCGGTGGACTTTTTTGATGAGAAAGTTGCACGATTAGGAGCAGTGGCTTCTCTGTTGGACTGGGTCTCTCCTCATCTCAAAAAACAGGGGACTCAGGCATTGTGTGAGGCAACTCAGGATCCCAGCTACTTTGTCCAGCTCACTGCAGCCCGTCAACTCGGCGGAAAAAAATTGCAGGAGGGACTTCCTTATCTGAATGCGCTTTTGAGTAAGTTTGCTGCCCAGGATCACCCAACAATAAAACGTCAGATCAATGCTATCCAAGCTTCGGGTAAGGGTAGTGATCAAACAAAACTCCAGAAACAGCTTGATGAAATGAACGAAAAACTGGCTGGAATGGAAAAACGCCTCCAGGAGGTCGAAACTGAAAAATAGAAATAATATATATCTAGGAATAATTCTCCTGAGTTTGGGATTGATGTTGGGCTCATGTTCCAGCAAATCGGAGACAATGAGAGTTGAATTGGAAATTTCAGAATTAAGATGCTATGACGGCTTACGGATGTTTGAAGGACGCATCCTGGAGTTGGAAGGCATCAAAACGGTTACGGCCAACATTGAAAGCCGTACTACTGAGATCACCTTTATGACAAGTCAAGTATCTGCCGATCAGATAAAATCCCACCTTAAGGAATTTGGTTTTACCATTAATGATGAAGCAGGTAACTCTGTAGCTAGAGGTCGCTTACCTGAGTGCTGTTTTGAGGACAATTAAATTTCCTATGATGGTTTAGGATAGATATTCAATCACTAAAACTAATATCACCGTCTTTGCGAGGAGGAACGAGCCTGTCCTGAGCGAAGTCGAAGGAAAGCAATCTCGGAATTGAGATTGCCGCATTCCTTTCAGTCACTCGCGAAGACGTTAGCCAAGATTATATAGTTGTACAAAAAGGATTCACAATATGATGACCCAATCAGAATTCCGTGCCTGCTTTGATGTGGCAGGTGAACGACTTTTCTTCAATCATGCAGCTTATGCACCGCTCTCAAAACCGGTTGTGGAAGCGATGAATGGTTTCTTTCTTCATCGTCAGCAGGGCAACTCGAAAGCCTGGGCTATTGCAGAAAAGCACGTAGAAGGCTTGCGCAGTAATTATGGCGGACTGGTTGGAGCACCGGCTAGCAGAATCGCCCACATGGCAAACACGGTTACCGGTGTAAATGTCTTGGCAAATGGTCTGGATTGGAAACCCGGCGACCATATTCTACTCTACGCTGAGGAATTTCCGTCAAATGTCATGCCCTTCCTCAATCTTCAAGAAAAAGGAGTTGAAGTTGAATTCCTGGAAGCAAAAGATGGAAGAGTCACACCTGAAATATTTGAAGCAGCTATCCGTCCCAAGACCAAACTTATTTCCATCAGCAGTGTCCAATATCTTACAGGCTACCGTGCTGATATGAAATCAATTTCAAATCTATGTCATTCCCATAACATTCTTTTTGCTGTAGATGCAATCCAATCAACAGGGGTGATTCCAACTGATGTCATTGACCTGGGTGTAGATTTTATGGCTGTTGGTGGACACAAATGGATGATGTCACCACTGGGAACCGGTTTCCTGTATTTAACCGAAGAACTGCAATCTCGATTGAAGCTTGCCTATCGTGGTTATATGGGACATGTAAATCCCATGGATTTTGGTAATTTTACCCAAGATTTAAGTCCTGATGCCAGACGTTTTGAATTAGGAGCCTTCAATGCAGGTGGTATGGTTGGTGCTGAAAAAGCGACTGAAATGTTACTGGATTGTGGAATAGATAATATCTACCATCATGTCCAGTCCCTAGTCAAACTATTCAAAACAGGTCTAAATGATCTTCCTTATGAGCCTATTTATCACTTCGAAGATTCAGAGTTAAGTGGCATTTTCATGTTCACCCATCAAGATGCTGCTAAGAATGAGGCCGTATTTGATGGTCTGACTGCTGCTAAGGTGAATTTTTCATTACGAGGCGGGGGATTGCGTTTCTCTCCCCATTATTATAATACAGAGGAAGAAGTGGAGCAATTACTCCAAATCCTCAAAGAGCTTTCCTGAATTGAAATACCGTCTAAGTGATTGGGCTTAGGTAGGAAAGCACTGCCACAAAATGAAAGATGCTTCCTGCCATGACAAAGCCATGCCAGATGGCATGATTAAAGGGTAGTTTTTCCCAGGCATAAAAAATCACACCGCCGGTATACGCTAATCCTCCAGCTACAAGCCACGCTAGACCCATGACAGGTAGAGCTGCTATTAATGGCTTGATTGCGATAATGACAACCCAGCCCATTAGAATGTAAAACCCTGTGCTTACGATCTCATATTTAGGACCGAATACGATTTTAAAGGTAATTCCCAATAGTGCTAAGACCCAAATGAGTCCAAATAAACTCCAACCCCAGGGGCCTCTGAGAGTGACTAACAGGAATGGTGTATATGTCCCTGCAATGAGGAGGTAAATTGCTGAGTGATCGAATATTCTTAAGATCTCTTTGACACGTTTTGACCTGAACCCATGGTAAAGCGTAGATGCCAGATAGAGCAGGATCAGGGATGATCCATAAATACTAAAGCTAACGACTTGCCAGACATCACCATACAGGGCTGCACGGACCACCAGTACAACCAGGCCGGCAATACTGAGTCCTACGCCAACACCATGAGTGATCGTATTGGCAACTTCCTCGTAATGGGCTAGATTTTTTTTCATAGGTGTCTACGACTTACTAATTTCATCAAAGAAGTATACAATACTTTCAATTCCCTTATGGAAATTGAACAGACTAAAATTCTCATTGGGCGCATGTGCTTTTTGATCGGGTAGACCGTAACCCAGAAGTAAGACAGGAGCCTGTATAATATCTGAGAAGACCTTCACGATGGGAATGGAACCACCTTCTCGAAGAAAATCCACCTCTTTACCAAATGCTTTTTCCAATGCTCGCACACCTGCTTGAAGACCTGGATTATCGAGCTTGGTTACATAGCCAAAGCCGCCATGCATGGCATCCACATCAGCTATCATACTTTCGGGTACCAGTGATTCAATATAGGCTTTGAATTTTCGGGAAATATCGTCAGGATCCTGATTGGAAACTAAGCGCATGGATACTTTAGCATGAGCTTCTGCAGGAATAACGGTTTTAGCACCTTCTCCCTGAAATCCACCCCAGATTCCATTAATATCAAATGTGGGTCGAGCCCATAAACGTTCTAGATAATCGAAACCTTCTTCCCCATAAAGGGCAGGAGCATCAATTTCCCCGGCAAAAGCTGTTGGATCGAATGGAAGCTTGCCGAGCTTATCATGTTCATTTTGAGAAATAGGTAAAACATCATCATAAAACCCAGGAATAAGTATTCGCCCCTGATCGTCTTTCATCTGGGCCAGTATTTCAACCAGCGCATTGATGGGATTTTTCACCAGACCACCAAAAGAACCCGAGTGCAGATCCGTGTTGGTCCCTCGTAAATTGATCTGAAGATAAGCCAACCCTCGGAGACCATATGTAATGCCCGGGTAGCCTTCTCTGAACATAGGTGTATCTGAGATCACTACGTAGTCAGCGCTTAGCATACCTTCGTGTTTCTTTATAAAACTTGCCAAATGTTTTGAGCCAACTTCTTCTTCACCTTCAAAGAGTAATTTGACATTTACCGGTAATTCACCCAGCGTTGCAAGTTGAGCTTCAATGGCTTTTAGATGAATGTAGATCTGGCCCTTGTCGTCAGCAGATCCTCGTGCAAAAATCTTATCGCCTTTAATCACTGGGTCAAACGGTGGTGAATCCCATAGATCTAATGGATCCACAGGTTGAACATCATAGTGTCCATAGATGAGGATGGTTGGTTTCCCGGGAGCATTGAGCCATTCAGAATAAACGACTGGATGGCCACCTGTCTCCATAACCTGAGTATTTTGCATCCCAATCTTATCCATCTCAGTCTTGAGCAATTCAGCCATAACTATCATGTCGTCATCGTTCTCAGAGTTGGAACTGATACTGGGTATTCTCAGGATATCAATGAGCTCCTGCTCAAATCGGTCATGATGCTGTTCTATAAATTCAAGGGTTCTCTTCATTCAATTAATCCTGTAATTCAGCAAGTTCTTTTTGGACAAACTCAACCAGTTCTTTTAATGTTCCCTCTGAGAAGTCAAATTTTATTCCCATAGTATCCCAAACTTCAGGTAATGGTTTTGAACTACCCAGACTTAAACCCTTGATGTAGCCTTCAAGTGCTGCTTCTGGGTTTTGTTTGAACAGTCGATACATTTGTAGTGCACCCAATTGGGCAATTCCATACTCCACATAGTAGAAGGGCATCCCGAAAATATGCAATTGTTGCTGCCATTTATTGCGACGGTGATGATCATATCCTTCCCAATTAACTAGACCTGAAGTAAAACGTTTGTTCAATTCATCAAAATAATCATCGCGTTGCTCAACGGTGTGATCAGGGTTCAAATATATCCAATGTTGAAAGGCATCTACTGTAGCACACCATGGAAAGAAGGAAATAATATCTTCCAGGTGCTCACGGCGAGCACGTACATGGTCTTTTTCGTCATAGAATTTATTCCAGAGACCTGATGTAAAGAGTTCCATACTCATGGAAGCTGTTTCAGCCATCTCAGATGGTGTATCACGGTAGTGAATCAAGGGCTCATTATTTGTCAGGAAGGTGTGCATGGCATGACCGCCTTCATGGCACATGGTGGTGACGTTACGATGGGTTCCTGCTGCATTCATAAATATGAAGGGCATGCCTGTGGTTTCAAGACCGTAGTTATAGCCACCGGGAGCTTTCCCCTTGCGAGATTCAAGATCGAAGAGATCTGCAGCCTGCATAGCTTTTAGATTTTCGCCGAATTGAGGTTGAAGTTCACTAAAAATAGCGATGGATTTCTCAAGCAGTTCCTCACCAGTCGTGAAGGGTTTCAGCGCCTCCTGACCTTCAGGCTCACCTGCCATATCCCAAGGCCGGTAATCATCAACAGCCAGGCCTAGTTTGTCACGATGCCTTGTAGCAATCTCTCTAGCCAAAGGAACAATGTGCTCTTCAATCGCATTCTGGAAATCTACTGCATCCTGTGGTGTATAGTCAAAACGCTGCAGAAGATCATGCATGAAATCGCGGTAATTATCATAGTCAGCATTTTTTGCCGTTTCTACACGTAATTTCAACATGTCATTGTAGATCAAGTCGGCATCAGCTTTCACTGAGTAGCGCTTGTCATTGATAGACAACCAAGCCTCTTTTCGAATAGCTCGATCAGATGATTGTAATCTGACTGATGCTTTTGGCATTGGCATTTCTTCGCCATCCAGAGTTACAGTGAGTCCACCGGTAAGCTGATCATATTTTGTACTGTGTTTTGATATTTCTGCCGATAAGACTACATTTTTTTCTCGAAACAATTCCAATTCACGTTTTAATTTTTTCTTGAGTTGACCAAAGCGATCATCGGGAAGGGCAGCAAAGCTAGGATGACTCACAATTCGCTTTTCAATGACATTAGCTGCTTTTTCAAGTTCAGGGGATATTTTGGTAGCAAATAGCTCATGGCGATCCACATAAGCCTGATTGTCAGTTTCTCGACTCATATTGATGTAGGCCCAGGCGTTCTGCTCATGAAAAACGCTTAAAGTTTCACTATAATGAAGAATGAGTTGTGACAGATCATCACTCCCATTGATTTCGTTATTTATTAATGAATCAAAATATGGTTTAAGATCATCCCATGAATTAATGCTTAAATCAGTAGGAATAAAGTTGCTAGGTTGGTACATAATTATCTCCTGTTACATTCTTTCTATTCTGGGGCATGTTACACGATGTCAACATGGAAGCAAGGGCATTTTCTGTGCCAATGTGGGGATAAAGACTATTAATGATATTTCTTTGAGATTAATTAATATGCTGGCAGTCAGGGGACGACAAAGGAAAAGGGAATTCAATGGAAAAAAGGCTCAGCTTTCTCGACAGATATCTCACCTTATGGATATTATTTTTTATGGCTGCAGGTGTAGCGACAGGATATTTCTATCCAAGGGTAAGTGTCTTTTGGGATAGTATGCAATCTGGGACCACAAACATTCCTATCGCCATTGGTCTGATAGTCATGATGTATCCACCCCTGGCCAAAGTCAGGTACGAACGGCTGGGGAAACTATTCAGAGATATACCTGTATTGAGTTTCTCTCTGATCTTGAATTGGATCATCGGACCCTTACTTATGTTTCTTCTAGCCATCACCTTTTTACGAGATTATCCCCATTATATGACTGGACTGATCCTCATCGGTTTAGCACGTTGTATTGCAATGGTCATTGTCTGGAGTGATTTGGCCGGTGGTGATCGTGAATACACTGCCGGGTTAGTGGCTCTCAATTCTATCTTTCAGATTCTCTTCTTTTCTGTGTTTGCCTATATCTACCTTGCTGTGTTTCCTGTCTGGTTTGGACTCCGATCTGTGGTTGCCACCATCTCTATGGCAGATATCGCCCAGAGTGTAGGTATTTATTTGGGAATCCCCTTTTTTGCAGGGATGCTCACTCGCTTTTCTTTGATCAGGTTGAAAGGGGAGCAGTGGTATAATAAGGTTTTCTCTCCGCGAATCAGTCCGCTAACCTTGATTGCTCTACTGTTTACCATTTTTGTTATGTTTTCACTCAAGGGCGAGCTCATTGTGGAAATTCCATTTGATGTGCTTCGAATAGCACTCCCCCTAGTGATCTATTTTATGGTCATGTTTTTTCTAACCTTTTTTCTGTCCAGAAAATTTAAAACGCCTTATGAGAAAGCCGTATCTCAAGCCTTTACCGCAGCTAGTAATAATTTTGAATTGGCCATAGCCGTGGCAGTTGCTGTTTTTGGTATCAATTCTGGGGAGGCATTTGCCGCCGTTATTGGACCCCTGGTAGAGGTGCCAGTGCTTATTGGCCTGGTAAATGTAGCATTGAGGTATAAATCCACATTCCATATCGCAAGTCCAAGCTGAAGGGAACAACATGCAAATCGGACCCTATAAATTATCATCTCTAGTGACTTCCACCTTTGCCCTGGATGGAGGTGCCATGTTTGGGGTTGTTCCCAAGACCCTTTGGAGCAAACAGGTTGATGTGGATGAGCAGAATCGTATCAATATGGTTACTCGAACTCTTTTACTGGAATCAGATGATCGCAAGATTCTCATAGACACGGGTAATGGCGATAAATGGCAAACCCGTATGCAGGAGATGTTCAAAATTGACACCAACGGATACATCCTTCCACAGAGTCTGGGGGAGCAGGGGATTGCAGTGGATGAGATTACGGATGTGATTTGTACCCACTTACACTTTGATCATGTTGGTGGAAACACACGCATCGAAGGTGACAAGATTGTCCCGACCTTCCCCAATGCAAAATACTGGGTGCAGGAAGAGAATTGGAAGTTAGCAAATAAGCCGAACGCCAAAGATCGCGCCAGTTATCTCTCAGAGAATTGGGCGGTTTTAGCCGAAAATGGGATGCTCGAAATTTTAAAAAATGAACAAGAATTATTTGATCATATTCGACTTGAGCTAGTTCATGGTCATACACTTGGCCAGCAGTTACCGATTATCTCAGATGAGAGCACAACGCTGATATATGCGGGGGATCTCTTCCCAATGAAAGCACACATTCCCATTCCCTGGGTTATGGCTTATGATAATGAACCGCTTCGTAGTATTGCTGAGAAAAAGAGAATCCTTCCCGACCTTTTAGACAGAGATGGCATCATCTTTTTCGAACATGACCCGGAAGCAGTGGCTTGTAAGCTGACTTCAACTGAAAGAGGGATCATTGGCGGGGAGAATGTTGAGGTTTGAAATACTATCATGTGGGTATTGAATAATCGTGATCTTACCTCGTCACCCCGAGTCCATCGACTCCGCTCTGGGTGACAGAATCGAACCCTGAGGCTCTCGAAGGGTGTACATTCATCATGTGGACATTTCGAGAGCCTCAATGTCCGGTCATGTAGCGGTACAAGGTGCATCTTAATAATTATGCTTAAACATAAAGATCTTCAACACATTGGCAAACAGCTAGGCATCCACAAGCTTGGTGTGTCAATGGCAGCTGGCATTCAGTCGGATCGTCTTAATGAGTGGTTGGGTAATAATTACCATGGTCAGATGGGTTATATGGAGCGTAATATTGAGAAGCGACTTGACCCGTCAAAACTACTTCCTGAAGCTCAATCAGTTATTTCAATCTTTGTGAATTATCACCAAGAAAATGAATCCTCAGTATTGGATGGTGTGATCTCAAAGTATGCCAGAAGTCGTGACTATCATACTGTTCTAAAGGATATTTTACATGAATTAGCAGGCCAGCTTTTCGCAGATAAGATTCGTGGTTTGAGTCGTAAAGAACGCGCAAAAGTGTTTCGCGTATTCGTAGACTCAGCACCTGTCATGGAAAAGCAGTGGGCTGCAGCATCAGGAATTGGTTGGCAGGGGAAACATTCAAATATTATCACTCGGGAATATGGAAGCTGGGGATTTCTGGGTGAGATCATCACGACTGAAACTTTTGATCAGTACGATCTGTCTGTTGCCGATCACTGTGGAACATGTACTGCATGTATCGATGCATGCCCTACAGATGCTATTGTGGAACCCTATAAAGTTGATGGCTCAAAGTGTATATCTTACGCAACCATTGAATTATCCGAGGACCAAGTTATTCCCCAGGACGTACGAGACAATATGGAGGAGTGGCTTTTTGGTTGTGATATCTGCCAGGATGTCTGTCCTTGGAATAAATTTGCCAAGCCCAGTGATGTTGAGGCACTCATTCCTGTAGAAAGCTTACAAGCTAGTGAGGTACCAGATTTCCATACTTTAAATGAAGATCAGTTTGTTGAATTATTTGGAAGCACGCCGCTTGAACGACCCGGTCTAAAAGGATTGCAGAGGAATCAACTTAGACAGGATTGATCTCTTTGATCAATTCTACGTTCCAGGTCTCATCCACCCAGATAAGCATAATTTTCATACCCAGGTTCCAGGTTCCCATGATCTTAGCTGCACGCGTTAAATCTTGCAAGTGCTTCTCTTTTGAAACAGGATTCCCAGCGCAATCGTGATGGGCAACCAGAGCCAGTTCAGTAGATTTGTGTTTATCCCGTGAAACCATAAGTCTTTGCAGGATAAGTCTAGAGGCAGTAGCAGTTGATGCCATGATTCCATCAGGTCCTGCTTCAGTAATAACATCGATGAATTCGGCACCGGTTTGCTGTTTCATCCATGCGTTTACAGGATCTTGAACACGTCCATCCATACAATTGATCACAGTCGCAAATTTTGATGCCATTTCAGGGTTCCTTTATTTGGAATCGTTGTTGTTACCGCGCTTAAGTTTGTCTTTCAAGCTGGAAATTCGCTCATAGGATTCATGAATCCGGTCAGCATCAATTTCCCCTTCTGCGATGGCCTGCAGAATCACCTCTCGAATATGGGCCGGAAGATCATCATCGAGATCAAGCGGATCGGAGAATTGCAGTATGTCAGATCCTGAATTAACAGCTGCAATAATAATCTCATCCAGGCTAAACCGTTTAATGATCGCTCCCATTTGAAGGTCATCTGTAATGACTACGCCCTGGAATCCCAATTTGTCGCGTAGGTTTTTTTGGATGTGTGCGTATGAGAGAGAGGCTGGATATTTCGCATCCAAATCATGATTGAAAAGGTGTCCCGCCATGATCATGTCTACTGAAGATGACTCAATTAATCTTTTGAAAGGTATTTGTTCCTGGTCATTCCAGCTGTGGGTGATATCGGTCAGGTCATTATGGGTATCCTCGCGAGAACTTCCATGTCCGGGATAATGTTTTAAAGTGGTAAGTACAGATGCTTCATGGTGAGCATCTACAAAGGCTTTGCTATAGTTATAGACAGTCTCTGGGTCACTTGAAAAACTGCGCTTCAATTTGCCAATAGCAGGGGAGCTGGGATTCGTATTTACATCAACAACTGGTCCCAGATTTAAATTTAAGCCGGCAGTGTGTATCTGATCTGCCATACCCAAGTAAATTTCACGAGCCTCTTCTAATGAAAGATTATTACCAACATAAGCAGCTGAGGGGAATTCATTGAAACCCTGAGATTTTCTTAACCTGCGGACTTTGCCACCCTCTTCATCAACAGCCATAAAGAGAGGCAGTGTCGGTGATAGATTCTGAATTTCATTGATAAAGTTCTTAAGCTGGGACTTGTTTTTAATATTGTGCTTGAAGAAGATGATCCCGCCAATCTCTCCATCGCTAACCTGTTGCTGAGTTTGAGCCATGAGTTCCATATCAAGTTGAGTTCCACGGATACCCACCATGAGCATTTGTCCAATCTCATGTTCTAGTTGGATTCTGCCCAGAGAATCCAATGCGACTGAAGATTGACCGGATGCTGATACCTTGGGAAATAGGAACAGTATAACGAGTAGGTATGTGTATTGACGAAAAGACATTAGCACTCAAAGTAGCTGAGAACGGGAATGGATTCAAGGATTTGAAGTTAATCCGCAGAGATATTCCTTTAATAGGATATCAATATTACTGATGGCTGAGGCGCTCGAAGCCAGCTCTCTCTTTAAATACTAGCCATTCCGAGAACATTTCGACAGGCTCTGTGCAACGCTTCAATGCCCGAAGACTACAAATTGCTATCAAATCTCTGCCAACCGTACAGAGTTAATTGAAATTAGGATAAATATGAGCCAATATGGCACTATTGTGACAAAAGTATTGATCATGATTTTTGAATATATGCCATTATGGCTTAAATATCATGTTGGCACGGGTTTCGAATAAAGAAGGGCGTGTTACGAATTGAAAATTTGATTTAAACTAATATAAAGGAGATAGCATCATGACCCTCGTAAAAATAGCAAGACCTAGAATGAACAGAAGTTTTGACCATATGATGAACAACTTTTTTGAGGATATGAACCACTCGACACCGCGCAGCAATGTGTGGCGTCCTGCCATGAACGCTCATGAGTTGGACAAGAGTTTTGAACTTTCATTTTCTCTTCCAGGTTTTGAAAAAGATGATATTACAGTTTCTGTAAAAAAGGACACGCTCACCCTCAAGGCTGAAAAGGCAGAGGTCAAAGAGGACGAAAATGTCCAGTATCTCTCAAAGGAGATCGCTCAAGGAACCTACGAACGTAATATTGATCTTCCTGAAAACGTGAATAGCGATAAGATCTCTGCCGAATACAAGAGCGGCATTCTGAGCCTGAGCATCCCTAAGACCAAGGAAGCTCTTCCCAAGGAGATTGCCGTCAGTGTCAAATAAACGGTATGGATTGAGTATAAAATAATAGCTGCTTAATCGCATACCACTGGTCAAAATAAAAAAGGGCTCGATATTCGAGCCCTTTTGTTCTCTATTTTAACAGAGGATTATTTACGACCAGTCACCAGATTGTCGACGACTGATGGATCAGCCAAAGTGGAAATATCACCCAAGCTATCCAATTCATTCTCGGCGATCTTACGTAAAATACGACGCATGATTTTACCAGAACGGGTCTTTGGTAATGCTGGTGTAAACTGGATCTTATCTGGTTTGGCGTGAGGACCGATTTCTTTTCTAACAGATGCTGCAATACCTGCCATAATCTCGTCAGACCCCTCAATACCTGCCATAAGTGTTACATAGGCATAAATGCCCTGGCCCTTGATGTCATGCGGAAAACCAACAACAGCAGCTTCTGCCACGTGTTCAGCTTTACCGATGGCGCCTTCAACTTCTGCAGTTCCAATTCTATGACCGGATACGTTGAGAACATCATCAACACGACCCGTGATCCAATAATCACCATCTGCATCGCGACGAGCTCCATCACCAGAGAAATAATATCCTGGATACATGGAGAGATATGTTTCCTTGAATCGTTTGTGATCACCATAAAGGGTTCTCATCATACCTGGCCAGGCAGCTTTCATTGCCAGCAGCCCTGATTTGTTATTTCCTTCGATTTCTTTACCATCTTCAGTTAGAAGTACTGGTTGGACACCAAAGAATGGGATGGTTGCACTACCTGGTTTCAAGGGTGTGATTCCTGGAAGAGGCGTGATCAGAATACCGCCGGTCTCTGTCTGCCACCAAGTATCCACGATTGGACATTTACCCTTACCCACAATATTGTAGTACCAGTTCCATTCTGGCTCTTTGATGGTTTCACCTACCGTACCCAGCAGTCTCAAGGATGAGAGATCATGTTTCTCAACCCATTGATTGCCTTCACGCATGAGAGCACGCAAAGCAGTTGGAGCTGTGTAGAAAAGATTTACTTGATGCTTATCAACTACTTCCCAGAAGCGACCAAAGTCAGGATAATTCGGTACACCCTCAAACATCATGGTGATTGCACGGTTGGCCAGTGGACCATAAACAATATAGGAATGGCCTGTTACCCAACCAATATCAGCGGTACACCAATAGATATCATCTTCATGATAATCAAAAACGAGTTCATGGGTGAGAGCCGCATAGGTCAGATATCCACCTGTCGTGTGAAGAACACCCTTAGGTTTGCCAGTTGATCCAGAGGTATAAAGAATAAAGAGCGGATCTTCGGCGTCCATTTCTTCAGGAGGACAAATGGCTTCAGCTTGTGCCATTCCGTCGTGCCACCAAATATCTCTGGGGCTTACCATATTAACTTCAGCACCCGTTCTTTTAACAACCACGCAAGTTTCTATGGATGGTGTTTCTGCGAGAGCTTTATCTGCATTTGCCTTCATGGCAATATCAAGTTTGGTACCGCGAACACCGGTATCCTGAGTGATGAGCGCTATACATTCAGAGTCATTGATACGATCACGGAGAGATTCAGGGCTGAAAGCACCAAAAACGATGGAGTGAATAGCACCTATTCTAGAGCAAGCCAACATGGCGACCGATAGTTCAGGGATCATCTGCATATAAAGACAGACACGATCACCTTTTTTTACACCCCTGGCTTTGAGAACATTGGCAAATTTTTGAACATCCCCTAGAAGTTGATTGTAGGTGAATTTCTTGTCTTCATCTGGGTTGTTGCCTTCCCAGATCATAGCTGTTCTTTCACCGTAGCCATCTTCAACATGGCGATCCAAACAGTTGTAGCTGACATTTAGTTTGCCACCTTCGAACCATTTGATATCACCTGCAGCAAGATCATAATTGGCAACCCTATCCCATTTCTTGAACCAGGTTAGGCGTTCGGCCTGTTCTGCCCAGAATCCATCAGGATCTTGAATAGAGCGATCATACATCTCCTGGTACTGTTCTTTGGATTTAATGTGGGCGTTTTTAGTAAATTCAGCTGCTGGGTTAAAAATCTTTACCTCACTCATGTTCACTCCTCTATCATATTATACGTATTATTAGATACTGATTTTAATCATTGCAAACAATGCGCCAAAAGTTTCAATACCAAAAGGTGGTGATATTAATACTTATTGTTAAGCAAATAATCTAGCTTCGAAAGCCAGGAGATACAAAATTATCTAAAAAAATTCAGGATTTCGTCTTCTAAAGCTTTATCATCACTGTTCTCTACCTCTACCAGGAAATAGTGAACAGGCCATTTGGCCACGACTTGATCAAGCAAACTTGGCCTTACTGTCCAGATCATACGTCGGTTTTGAGCGACCAATGCTTTTACGCCTTCAGACCAGCCTTGGTCATCTAATTCCAGGTGCCCTATTTCATCAATGACCACGACTGATGAGGATTTAACCAGACAATCAGCTAGAATATTTTGCCCAAATTCTATTCCTGGTAAACGAAAATTAAATGGGCCAGCCTTGATCTTTGAGATGGGCGCTTTGCGTTCACACAACAATTCAGATTTCCTCGATTTGAGATCAAGAATATGATAAGCATCTCGCTCATCGTCAACCCACTTTCCATCAGTATAGAATCCAGAGAATGAAAACGCTTTAAATTTATCACTATCCAAAATTCTTTTTACCAGGTTGGTCTTACCCGTTCCTTGACTTCCACTCAGGAGGAGGACTTTCGCTGTATTTATATGTTCTATACGTAATTGCTCCAAAGCACCTAATAACTGATTGAGTAATAGAAATGGGTGCCGCCAGATATGTTTTTTGTCAGAAACTAATTTAATCAGTCGAGGAAGAACCTCAAAGGCGACCGACATTGCTTTAAAGAGAATCCCCATGCCCCTTTGATTGAACCAGCTCATGATCACCGGATTACGAATTTCAATACTTAATGCAGAAAAGCCAAAGATCACAAGCAGGGCTCTAATGGACATATTCCAGCCTGCATGAAAACCATTTATGATGGCTTGTTGATTTTCCCACCCTCCAAGCAATAGACCAGATAGAACCATCAGGGTTATTAATTGTATCCATATTTTTGGATTTTTTAAACGCCTGAGAGATCGCGCATATCGTATAATATTGAAACTAACATACAGTACAACCAGGATACTACCTGCGAGTAGAGTCAAATCATCCAATCGTATTAATCCAGCTATAAGGATCAATAAATTGATAAAAAGTAAGGGCAGTGAGTATTTTTGAGAGACCGAAGTGGCGAGTAAGTCTTCTCCAAGAGATTCAGTGTTCTCATCATTAGGAGCCAGTAGGATTGTTTTCTGATGACTACTTGTTCTTACAGCTAGAGCAGCTACCAATGCACCGAAACTTAGATCAATGATGAAAATAAGCTTAACCAGATCAACTGGAACCGCCTCCGTGATCTTCAAACTTCTAGCAGCTACGAAGTATAACTGCTCATAGAGCTTCACAAAATCAGGACCGTAGGTCATGAGCATGACGACAATCTTTTGGAATAAACTGGAGGAAACAGCCAGGGCTCCACCAATTAAAAATCCCACCCAGTGACCTCTGAACAATCTCACTGAGACCTCAAGGATCACGCCCTCCATCAATATCCCGACCATAGGTCCAAAAATGATAGCAGAAGGCGATATTGACTTCATAGCTGCTGTGATCAATGCAGTGCGCCAGAAGATACCCTTGTCCGGCCAAAGCTTGTATCCATTGATCATGAGGATGACGCCAAGTGCTGCCAGTAGGGTTCCTGTTAATGGCATATGCAGGTTATGCAGGAAACTTCCCAGGAGAATCTCTATGGAAGCCCAGAGACTCCCAAGCATAGCCGCTTTTAACCAGATATCTGGGAGCGGTTTTTGACGTACCATCATCATATGCACGCCGCAAAAGTTAGTTCAATTGAATTGTTAAGAGCCTGCAGAGGCTCAATAATACATGTATACATCTAGTTCTCTTTCCAAATACGGGAGCAGATTTACCCGTTTCCAGGAAAACCGTGTCGGCCTGAGACCTTATCACCTTTGACGTAGGTCTTGCGGCTGAGAGAAGGTTTAAATAGCCTGACGAATCTAACACAATTCCGCGCTGGGCAAATCATTTCTAGACGATTCTTAAGGTGAGGTTTATATTAATTGTCGAGGGGCAACTCATAAACTGATTACAGTAAATTAAATAAAGGGGTTTTTAAAAATGGCTAAGAGTGTCAGAGGCTCACAAACAGAGAAAAACCTGCTCATCTCATTTGCAGGGGAATCACAAGCACGCAATCGTTACACCTTTTTTGCCAGTGCCGCAAAAAAAGAGGGTTTGGTACAAATTGCCCAAATCTTTGAAGAAACAGCGAATCAGGAAAAAGAACACGCCAAGCGGTTCTTTAAATTTCTAGAAGGTAGTGATCTCGAAATCACAGAAACTTTTCCTGCCGGTGTTATTGGAACAACGCTTGACAACCTAAAAGCAGCAGCAGCAGGCGAGGAACATGAATGGACAACTATGTACCCTGAGTTTGCCAGGATTGCCAGGGAAGAAGGTTTTAAAGCCGTTGCCAATGCTTTCGATGCTATCTCAATCGCCGAAAAGCAACACGGAAAGCGTTATGCAGATCTTGCTAAGAACCTGGAAGAAGGAAAAGTTTTCAAACGGAATGGAAAAATAGTCTGGCGCTGCATCAACTGTGGTTATCTCCATGAAGGTGAAGAAGCTCCAAAAGTTTGTCCAGCCTGTCTCCATCCTCAAGACTATTTTGAACTACTAGCTGAGAATTGGTAGGAAATATTCTGCTAGTAAAATGAAGTCATAAAAGAGCCCCGGTTTTCAATGGGGCTCTTTTATTTAGCTAAAATCCAGGTCAAAGCTCCACCAGGTGACTCCTAGAATTCCAATTCCCAATACTAAAAATCCAGGATGAGTCATAACAAAAGGTAGTAGTGCTCCAAGTTCTACAACGTGAATAGATATATTTGCAGTCCCCAAGCTGATGAGGTCTTTAAAGAAATAAATGAGTCCTAGAGCCCACACGACTAGGAGTGAATTAAGCGCGAAAGCGAATTTATCGTAGGGTGATACAGCTACGGATTGTAATTGAATCGGTACAGCTAGGAGTCGTTTTTCCAGGTGAGTGGGCATGGTTTCCCAGCCTTTATCCAGCATTGATTCAATTTTGTCATGACCATCCATTAGATCTGGTTTCATAACTCCACCTCCTTTAGTATTTGGCGTAAATTCTCTTTAGCCCGACGTAAATGTGATTTTACTGTATTAACAGGAATTGCCATGATCTCAGCAACCTCAGTATATTTGAATTCTCTCAGGTAATACAAAGTAATTGCATCAGCCTGTTTGGGTGGAAGACCGGCAATAGCCTTTCGGATCTGATACTTTTCAGAATCGGTCTGAAATAATTTTTGCACATCACCAGAATCATCAGAGATTCCGATCTCATCGTTTTCATCAAATGATTCAAGTGGCATTGAGATTCTGGATTCTTTCATTAGAAGTGTATGGCATACATTGAGAGCAATTCTATAGATCCAGGTTCCTATTTGAGCCTCATTACGAAAACTGTGCAAACCCTTATACACACGAATGAAAGTCTCTTGCGTGATATCCTCTGCTAGAGTGACTTGATTTGATTTCATTAAAGCAAGATTAAACACTCGATCTCCATGTTCTTTTACTAGAAGTCGGAATTCTTTATCTGTGTTTTTTTGCATTCCTTTAGATAATAGGTCTCTCATCATTCATTAGACAATGTAAACTCAAGAAATGTTGCACAATGAGGGAATATTCAAACTTTTAAAACTTATTTTGGGATTTCTGCAACAATCTTAAATCAAAATGGGTCAAACACTATGAAGCCAAAAATAAACATTCTTAATAAGGAGTTTGAATTATGCATGAAGAATTTATCCCAATCGTCCTGTTCCTCGTAGTAGGTGCTATCACTATTGTAGCTCTGATAATGCGATATTATAAACGACAATTGGAAAGTCAGGAAATTATTGCCGCAATTGAAAAAGGGGTGGATGTGAAATTCCCAGAGAAAAAGCAGAATCGTCTCTTGCCTGGATTGATCTGGACCTTCTCGGGTATTGTTATGACTTTGGCCATGGCAAGGGTTGTTCCAGAGGATGCACCAGCAGGGATATGGATCTGGGGTCTCGTTCCTGTTGCTGTGGGAGCCTCGTTCCTCATTGTCTATAAATTACAAGATTCGAAGGAAGAATCTTCTGAGGACTGATCCACAAACTCAAGATAAATAGCTTATTGAAAAGAGGTGGGATTTCCTGCCTCTTTTCGTGTTACAAAAGACTATAGTTCTCAAATTCAGATAAAATATTTCCCCTGAACCTTTTCATTCCTCCGTCGTCTAACTAGATTGAATCGAAAGCTGAGGACATGAATTGAAAATTAACTTATCTGTCACTGTACTATTGTTGCTTATGCTGGCGACTTCAATGTTGGCACAATCAAACCATGGCCGTATGAATGGCTTCCTCCGCGATGCAGAAACCGGTGAACCTTTACTCTACGCCAACGTCAGTCTGAAAAATACAGGGATTGGGGCGGCAACAGACAATTCAGGCTACTATATCATCACCAATATACCTCCCGGTGAATATACCTTACAGATCATGATGATGGGATACGCCCGTACAGAGAAAATCGTCAGGGTTGTTGCCGGACTGGAAGAAAGAAACGATTTTGAGATCAAACCTTCTTCTATTGAAGGCGAAGAAGTTATTGTCACTGGCGATCGGCAACGATTTGAGAAGGAAATTGAAGTCAGTGCAGTTAGTCTCAGCATGCGAGATGTAAAGCTCATGCCTGCCTTTGTTGAAGCAGACATCTTCCGGACAATTCAACTTCTCCCTGGTGTACAATCATCCAGTGATTTTTCTTCGGCTCTGGTAGTACGTGGTGGGAGTCCAGATGAGAATTTGATCATGTTAGATGGGATTGAGATCTATAACCCGTTCCATTTAGGTGGTGTTTTCTCCACCTTCAATGCGGACGCCATAGCAGATGCTGAATTTCTGGCGGGTGGCTATCCAGCCTATTACGGAAACCGTATTTCTTCAGTATTAAGTATTACTGGCCGAGAAGGTGATTCACGCAAAAACAAATTATTCAAGGGCAAGAAACTGGGTGAGTTCTTTGATATCAGTCAAGTTCGAGGAGAGGTGAATCTCCTGAGCTCTAAACTCCTGGCTGAAGGACCACTCTATAAAGGTTCCTGGATGCTTTCGGGTAGACGAACTTATTTTGACCAGGTTGCCAGATTGTATTATTGGTACAAAGATGAACCCATGGACTGGCAATACTATTTCTATGATGTCCAGGGCAAAATAATTCAAAATATTAACCCGACGAATCGATTGACATTTTCTCATTACGCAGGACAGGATAGAATATCCTTTGAACTCGGCCGATCAGACAATGAGATCAACTTTAACTGGGACTGGGGCAATACTACCAATAGTGGAGAATGGCGCTGGATACCCAATTCAAGGTTCGTCTCTACCTTTTCTCTGGCAAATACCAGCTATGAGTTTGATGTTGAGATGGAAATTAGCGCCACCGATACATCAGGACAGTCATCATCCACCAGTTTTGATATTTTTAATAAGATTGATGACTGGACCATGAGAGAGAATCTTGAATGGTTCATTTCAAATGAACATACCCTGACCACTGGTTTTGAAATAAAAGATCTTGGGATCGATTTTGTAATGGCACAGGGTGATCAGAAGCTTCTGGATCAGCATGAAAAAAACATGATCTACAGTGGCGTACTCCAGGAACGATGGCAGCCAAATCCCGTTATCATGATGCAGACGGGACTACGTGTTTCCAAATACTCTGCTCATGACCAGCTCTACTATGAGCCTCGATTAGGATTCAAATACCTACTGAATACCAATCTGGCGTTAAAAGGAGCCTGGGGTAAATACAACCAGTTCTTGTTTACTGCCCAAGATGAAGATGCCATCCTGAGTATCGTTGACTTCTGGAATTCTGTTCCTGAAAATTACAAGGCCAAATCAGTGGAACATTATATCCTTGGCATCGAGCAATGGATTGGTGAAGGCTGGTTTGCTAGCCTGGAAGGCTATTATAAACCTTATAGCAATACCCTAGTCATAAACCCAAATCAAAATTTCTTAGACCAGGATGATGATTATACAGAAGGCACGGCTGAGATATATGGAGCTGAGGTCCTGCTCAAGAAAAATAGTGGAAAGATTACAGGTTGGCTTGGTTACTCATACATGAATAGTACTCAGAAATTTGATTTTAATGGAGATGGGTTAATCATAGAGAGTGATGGAGAGATCTACAGCTCAAAGTACGATCAGCCCCACAGCCTAAACCTGGTTGTGAATTATGCCCTAAATAAGAAAAACTCCTTTGGTTTAACGGTGACCAATAGCAGCTCAAACCTGTACACCCCAACAATTGCCTCTCTATTTACGCAAAATGGTGCATATGGTGATTCAAATCCTTATGCTAATCAAACCAATCTCATGGGACCCCGTAATTCAGCCCGATACCCGGATTATTTTAGAATGGATGTGAGTTACTCTAGACAGATAAATCCATTTGGGATAGAGGGCTTGTTTAAAATTCAGGTCATTAATGCCACCAACCACTTTAATACTTTTGTCTACAACTGGGATTTTGAAGCCGGCACTGTAGAAGGGATCGGTATGTTCCCGTTTTTTCCAACATTTGGCGTAGAGTTCAAACTTTAGGTGATGAAGATGAGCATAATCAAAACTATGAGATATCGATTATTACAGTACTCGCTAATCCCTTTAGCCCTTCTATTACTACAATCATGTACTGAAGAACTAAGTATTGCTGATTTCGCTGATGCTTTTCAAGATTATGAACAGGAGCTACGACTTGAGGGAATTTTAAATTCCGTCGATTTTTCCAAATCTATTCTTCGTGTAGATAAAACGATCCTGATTACAGATACCACCTTGTACAATGGCATTGATGACAATGGTGATTGGGTGACTTACACTGATGTCAACGCAAATGGAATTTGGGATGAAGGTGAACCTTTAAATGATGATATAGGTATTAAAGCCCATGGCCCTAATGGGGAGTACGAGGGTCGAGGGAATGGGATCCCTGATCCAGGTGAACCCCATGTAGATGATTATATTGAAATTCTGCCACAGATACACGATTCTACACTGGTTTCAGTCATCCTGCGAGAAACGGGCAATCAGGTATTCGTCGCCGAATATGAATGGTCTGACAGTGCCGGGTATTTTGATGAAGGGTTTGGAGATCAGGGACCTCCATCTGAAATAAAAGATGCTACTTTTATCAGATACTACTATGGCGGTTATATTCCAAAAATAGAATATACCGGAATACAACTGACCAATGGTACAGAGTACACCATAGAGTTGACTACTACCGATGGTAGAATAATTTCTGCCTCCACAACACCAATCGCACTTCCATTAAATCTACAATGGCCGGGGACCACGCTGAGCGTTGACACAATATTGGTTTCAATAGATAATTATGCCTCGCTAACATGGAATACACCCATAGAGACAAACTTTTGTGGTGTTATCATAGATGAGGTACACCCGGGAGACTCATTAAGAGGCTTTTATTCTTCTATGGCTGTGGCAATCAATCTAGATAATGAAACAGGCCTGCCAGAATATCCTGCCAATTTTATCGGAATGCCACTTGGTCTGTATAAAATGACTTTAGCCTCATATAGTATGGATTATGGTAATTATATTTATTCAGGATTACCACTCAGAGACCGGGCGCTCTCAAATTGGCGAGATCAAGCAGGAAACGTTGTACTGGGAGCCTTTGGAGCACAATCTCCAGTAGAGTTTTATTTACGTTTTCTTGCCGCGCCAGATTCAACCAGCGGTTGAAGAAAGAACTGACGAATATCTGATTCACCAGTTAGGACCATCAGTAGGCGCTCAACACCTACAGCAATTCCACCCGTTGGTTTCATATTGCCCACTGCATTGATCAAATCTTCATCAACAGGATGGGCAGGATACCCTAGCGCTTGACGCTCACTATTTGCCGAATCAAAACGTCTGCGTTGTTCATCTGAATCCGTCAATTCACTGAAAGCGTTTCCAATTTCAACGCCCCGGATATAAAGCTCAAAGCGCTCGGCCCAGATATTCTCAGGTTCTTTAAGTTTTGCCAAAGCGGCCATACTGGCAGGATAATCATAAACGATCTCTGGTTGGGTGAGTCCTAACTTAGGCTCAATCTGTTTCATCCAGACTCGAAAAAATATATCCTCAAATGAATCATCACCAGGAATCGATTCATTCAGAACTTGAGCAGAGGTATTGCGCCAGTAGCGCAGGTCAGACATCCCCCTTGCTAGATCAAGCTCAGCAAGTTCTGAAAAACAGGTTTTGATGGATCGCCGTTTGACCCCGGAGGTCCATGAAAAACCTTTTGGAGTATAGATAGATTCAAATTGGTTAGATAAATATTCTATAAGTGATTCCACATCATCCATAATATCCCGGTAATCGCCTGGGCGATACCACTCTAGCATGTTGAACTCGGGGTGATGTTGGAGTCCTAATTCGCCATCATTCCGAAAAACTCTGGCTATTTCAAACACTTTGTCAAACTCACCACCCCCCAGCGCCTTCTTTATAGAAAATTCCGGAGAGGTTGGTAGGTATAGGTCATGAGGTTTGCCATGGTTGTCCATGTAATTCGTCTTGAATCCATGTAGATGAACTTCCATTCCCGGGGAGGGTACCAAAAGGGGAGTTTCTAATTCGAAAAAATCTTGATCAGAGAAAAAGGTCCGAATCAGATTTATCAATGCTCGTTTCTGCTCAAGTCTCAATTTGTTCATGGCAGCAATATGGGGACGATGATGCTGGTTTCAAAATCGTCATCGGTGATTATGTTAGGATGCGGAGGTAAGAGTGAGAGAATCATTAAAAAATAAGCAAGAACGCATAAGGCGAATTATTAATCGTCTATATACTGAGTATCCAGGCTCAAAATGCAGTCTTGCCCATGAATCACCCTTTCAACTGCTTATTTCAACCATGCTATCGGCCCAGTGTACAGATGAGCGGGTAAATATGGTCACTCCTGAATTGTTCAAGTTTTATCCGACAGCGCTTGCCATGGCAGCAGCGCCTGTCGATCATTTAGCTGAGTTGGTCCGGTCGACGGGATTCTTTAACAGTAAATCCAAAAACATGAGTGCCTGCGCTATCATGCTCATGGAAAAGCATGGCGGGGAAGTCCCTGCGGATCAGGATGCCTTAGTGAAACTCCCTGGCGTTGGACGTAAAACTGCCAATGTTGTGTTGGGAACCGCATTTCATGTTCCAGGGGTTGTTGTTGATACGCATGTGATCCGAATTGCCAATCTACTTCGTATGACCAATCAGAAAGACGCAGTTAAAATAGAATTCGAGCTGCAGAAAATAATTGAGAAAGAACATTGGGTCATGTTTACACATTTGATCATTGATCATGGTAGAGCCGTATGTATAGCCCGTCGTCCACAATGCCACACATGTGTTTTAGCTGAATATTGCCCATCAGTCTTACCCCATGAAGTAATCAAGAAGGTCTCCCAGAAAAAGAATTCCCCTTCTAGGAGGGGACAAAGGGCTGGGTCCTAGCATGGATACAGGTCTAAGTTTCCGCGTTACCGGAAGAGTTCAAGGAGTTGGGTTCCGAGCTTTTGTTCAAAGAACGGGTCAACAGCTGGGACTGACCGGGTGGGTCAAGAATAACATTGATGGCTCAGTAAGCGGGATTGCTGAAGGTGACCAAGGTTTATTGGTAGAATTTATAAAAGCAGTAAAAATTGGAAATCGTTGGTCCAGTGTGGAGGGATGTGAAGAGCTGGTTCAGAAGTTCACCGGGGAATTTCAGGGTTTTGGAATTCGGCGTTAGGATTTTCTGCTGTTAGATTTATTTAGACTGGGTGAAATAAAACTCGTGACTAAGGGATTATCAGATGAAACCAACATTTTTTGACAAGAAAACTTGCGGAACATGTAAAAAGGCACAAGCTTATTTGAATGAAAACAAGGTAGAGTTTGAAGTTGTGGACATTATTAGCAATCCGCCCGATAGAGCACTTCTAGAGAGATTTATCGATGCGGACAATGTGAAACCATATCTGAATTCACGTAGTGCAATATATCGTGAGTTAAAACTGGGTCAGAATATTCCTGATAAAGCTAGGGCTATAGATCTGATGCTACAAGACTCTAACCTGATTAAAAGACCCTTTATTGTGAGGGGCGCAGCAGGTTCTTTTGGTTTCACTGCAGAAGAGTTTGATGAAAAGTGGGTTAAATAAATTTTAAATTAAAAATAAAGGATCAATTATGGAAAAAATTATTGGTGAGATTGAAAGAAGTGAGACTGAAAAAGTCATCGTGCAGGTAAAAGAATTCAAGGGCCGAACTTATGTGGATTTTCGTATTCACTATTTAGCTGATGAAGATGAATGGCGTCCAACACAAAAGGGTGTAACAGTTGCTCCAGCACTCTGGGAAGAGTTCAAAAAGCATGTAGATGAGACTGATAAATTTCTCAACGCAGAAGGCTTAGTCTAAGCGTTTATCCTTAGTAACTCGCGCTTGAGTTGCATCTTATCTGTAAAAAACTGACGGTAGATAATGGCTAGCATGATCATGTTAGCCAGTGTCGCTGTCGTGAACCACATATACATGATCATAATCTGATAGCGAACAGCTATGAGAGGGTCAATACCCGCTAGAATCTGCCCTGTCATCACCCCTGGAATTTGTACCAGTCCAACGGTCATCATCCCATTGATATTTGGAATAAGAGCTGCATGAATTGACGTTTTCATGGCATCGAACACAGCTAGTTTGGGGCTTGCTCCTAATGCCAGCAGGGTTTCAATCTCTTTTTCGCGATGTTTCATCTCACCCACAAAACGGTTCGCAGTTAAGGATGTAGAATTTAGCCCATTACCGATGATCATACCTCCAATTGGAATAGCTGCATAGGGAGAGTACCAAGGTTCCACATCCAGAATAAATAACAGGATAGTTCCCAGAATAAGGAATGCAGACCCAAATAGAGCTATCAACATAGCTGGAAAGAAATGTGGAATCTCATTCTTTTGCCGTCTCGTGCCTTCATAGCTGGCGATGAGAATCATGATAATCAGTAAGGAAAGCATAAATGCCCAATGCTGCTGATCAAAGAACCAGGTGAGGACATAACCCATGATTGTCAGTTGAGTAAAAGTTCTGAATGTTCCAATGAGTAGAGTTTGTTCTAGTCCTAGTTTCCACTTTTTGATCAAAAATAGAGAAAGTGCGATAAACACCAGTGAAACTATAACATCATTCCAGGCTAAGACGTAAAAATCAGGTCTCATCATGATCTCCATGCCGCAATAATCCTGCAGACTCAAATGCCCGCTTTGCATCGAGAGACTTAAAAGTGCCATCGCCAATAAGTTGACCCTGGTTTAATAAGATGACCCGTTTTGCATATTTTCGCATAAGCAAATGGTCATGTGAAACGACGATAATTGTCAGCTCAAGCTTTTGACGAAGCTGTTCTACCAAATTCATGATCGCAATAGCCAACTTGGGATCAAGATTTGAGGTTGGCTCATCCAGTAACAGAACTTGGGGTTTATTCAATAGGGTGCAAGCTAAAGCCAGGCGTTGCTGTTCTCCACCAGAGAGATCATTCGCATTTTTTGTTAGCTTGATATCGTTGAGACCAACTTGTTCTAGACTTGAGATAAGCTGGTGGTCTAGTAGCTGACTGATGTTATTATTCCAGCGCCCGGCAGTTAAGAGATTTTCCTTAACACTAGCACTGAAAACCACCGGATTCTGAAAAAGAAAGCCAACATTTTTCCTTAAGGAGGGAATATCTACATCAATCGGTTTACCCCGAAACTTGATCTGGCCAGAGCTGGGGCTACTCAGAGCATTAAACATTCTAAGTAATGAACTTTTACCGGCACCGGATGCTCCCAGGACGGAAAGGAATTCACCCCTTTTGACGTTAAAATTCAATTTATCCAAAATGTTAAGCTCCCCAACTTTCATGGAGACATCATTAAACTGGAAAATTGGTTCACTCTTCATGCAGCTATAATAGGTATTTACATCCATGAAAGAAATGATATATGGAAGAGGCTTGAAACTTGAAACTTGAAACTTGATGACTGTAGAAAATCACACAATATTCTGGCTGGTGATCAAATCTGATAAAATGACCATGAAGATGAAGCAGCTCACCAAGCCTTAGACATTGAATCTGTGCAAATCTGTGAAGATCAGTGGCTAGTAATGAAGTATTCTGGCAGATATGATAAAATATGATGGGTCAGTGTTTTTTGTTTCGCCCATTTGACAGGAGTTTACCTTTGAGGCGAAAAGGGAATGAGGTTCCTGCTTATCAAGGAAACTAATCACCAGTTTGTTGGTTAAAGAATTGTTCGAATTGAAATCAGAATTGAAAGTGAGAGTATGTCAAACATATTAGTTACTGGTGGCGCTGGATACATTGGCAGTCATACTGTTCTAGAGTTACTTAAAAATGGTGATCATGTAATTGTAGTAGACAATCTTTCAAATAGTAAATACGAATCCTTGAAGCGTGTTAAAGAAATAACTGGAAAAGAGATCATTTTCCATGAAGGTGATCTACTGAATAAGGATGATCTGGAAACAGTTTTTGAATCGCATGATATTGATGCAGTCATTCATTTTGCCGGATTGAAGGCAGTTGGTGAATCTGTTTTAATCCCACTTAATTATTATCAAAATAACCTGAGCGGTACTTTAAATCTCCTTGAGGCTATGAAATATCACAAGGTAAAACAACTGGTCTTTTCCTCCTCAGCGACTGTGTATGGAGACCCGGAAACTGTTCCCATTACTGAAGATTTTCCTACGTCTGCTACCAATCCGTATGGACGGTCAAAATTGATCATTGAAGAGATGCTAGGTGATCTGTATAAATCTGACAATGAGTGGGATATAATTCTGCTACGCTATTTTAATCCCGTCGGTGCCCATAAAAGTGGTCGCATTGGTGAGGATCCCACTGGTATACCAAACAATCTTATGCCATACATTTCTCAGGTGGCAGTGGGGAAACTTGAGCAACTCGCAATCTTCGGTGATGATTATAAAACACCTGATGGGACGGGTGTTCGTGACTATATCCATGTTGTTGATCTAGCGCTGGGTCATCTGAAGGCATTGAAATATCTTTCCACTCAACCTGGTCTTAAAATTATAAATCTTGGAACAGGCAGGGGATATAGTGTGATTGAGATGATTAAAGCATTTGAGAAAGCGTCTGGTAAATCCGTAGCATATCAAGTTATTGAACGTCGTGATGGTGATATTGCTCAATGCTTTGCTGATACTTCACTGGCAGCAGAGATCTTAGGGTGGCAAGCAAAGCGCGGATTGCAGGAGATGTGTGAAGATGCCTGGCGTTGGCAGTCAAACAATCCGAATGGGTATCAATAATCAGCCTGAGATTATTACCCAACTGACTCCCACAAGTATTCCCACGACTAAATTAATACCTTTTACTTTCAGAAAGGCTCCCCTGCTAAAAGCCAATAGTGGTAGCATGCCATGACCATCTTGAACGATTGAGCTCACGACCAGCGTACCCAAGGGAATTAGTCCTTTTGAAAATAGCGTTACGAATAGCAGGTGAGGTCCTGATGACGGGATTACTCCAATCAGGGCAGAGAGCAGAGTAACCTGTAGCTTACTCTCCTGAATGAGTGTGGTCAGATCTATATTCTTATTTGCATAGTGAATAACTAGCAAGGCACCAAAGGTCCACGCAAAAAGGGCTGGCAAATGTACCTTAGTCACATGCTTCCATAAATGATCATGGATAAAATGCTTGGAACTCGTACTGACTATCCAGACTCCCACACTACCAATTAATATGAATGTGATTTTCTTCCAGTTCCATACTTGTGGGCCAAGGTATCCGCTTATTAATAATCCGATAAAAATCAGTAGACCCAAAAATAAATACAAGCGTGATGCTTCACTCCAGGAAGCTCGGAATGTTCTCCAGTTTGGGAGAACTGGCATCGAATCCGAATCATGCAGAACCATTTTATCGCAATGATTTTTAGGAGCATGCTCTAACCCTGTCTTGAAGATGCGATCAACCAGCCAGCCGCTGATCAAAGCTATAAGGAAGAGGATGAGCGAGATGAGAAGCGCCTTCTCTGGAAACATGGCAAGCATGACAAAGGCTTCATCTCCACTAGTGGCAATCATTGTGGCTACAATTGCTCCCAGGGAGAACATCCTGTGGCTATACAGGGTCACAGCAGCAAATGCACCAAGGCAACCAGGCATTACACCCAATAAAGCCGCCCAGATATATTGCTTCCACCCTCTCTGTCGACAAAAATAGGCTTCCCACTTACCCCTGGAGATAACATTCAAGTACTCCACCAGGAGCATCATGACAAAAACAAAGAAACTGATGCTCAGCGCATGTTTCAGGATGGGAAGGATGGTACTCATATGTCTCTCTCTTAATTTATCTTACTCAAAACATTTATCTAATCCTTTGAGATAGTATAATTGATTCTGTTACAAATAATATATGTTAAAAGGCAAGTATGCCTGATTTAATCGATTAGACAAACTACGAGCTATTCACTTAAACCTTCCGTGATGTACAAATTTATCTGATCAGGACAGCTTTTTTAGTCATAACCTGTTTATCGGACCGTAATTGTATCAAATAGATTCCACTTTCTGTGGTCTTTCCATTATTCGAGAGACCCTGCCAGCGAATTACATTTTCACCAACTCTAAAATTGTAATCTGATTCAGTAAACTCTTCTACAACACGACCGGTGATATCAAAGATAGTTAATGTAGTATTCTCAATATTCGTTAACGAAAATGGTATGGTGACTGTTGAATTGAATGGGTTAGGGTAGAGGTTTGACAGATAGAAAGTTTGGGGAGACATCGATTCCCCTGGATCATCTCCAATAGCCGTCAAATCCCGTTCAAATAGAAACATGGCATCACTATTTGTACGCAATCCTTCTATCCCTTTTCCGAGAACTACAGCTGCGCTAAATTTGAATTGATCACCAGGATTTACCTGCTCCAAAGGACCAATACTCATGAGCCATCGATAGTCAAATGGATCTGCACCGATTGCTAATGGATTTGGAATAAACTGAAAACCATTTGAGGCTTCATGACTTGCCGACATGAATTGGTATTTCTCAATGTCTGTCTGAGGATCTGTATCCCAGTTCCACCATTGATGGGCAAAGACGGTTCCTATCGTTCCACCTAAATATCTTAGTCCGATGAAGCCAGGCACATTGCCATACTCACCTGTGTCATCACCAAGAGTAGAATAATCATCAGCATCGTACATATAGGACATGTTGCGATCAATTTGGATATATGTATTGGTAGCCATTTCTACCACTTGAAATTCATCTGGGTAACCATCAGCGACTACTAAATCAGGATTATAATTTGGATTTGGAGTGATTGAACTACCAACATATTCCCAGCCGTAGGGGATACCTAATTCATCATAACCATCCAAATAGCCATTACCATTCCAGTCGAGGTTTTCTACAATATCTTCTTGATCAGAGTCTGAATCTTTACCATCAAATCCCTCATAATCAACCAGATCATCAATATGTGGACTGGTTGGATCTGCAACTATTCCTACATCAGCATCAAAAACCCAGGATAAAAATACATCGTTTATTGTTTTTGGGTTTTCAATGATACTCTTGGTGAGGGTTAGGTCAATTTTTAAACAATTCGAGAGTTCATCATGCTCTGCAACACTAAATGATCGGGTCTCCTGTTGGACTTCAAAACCTAACAGGGCTGTACTGTGTATTGGTTCATAGTAGTCATTCCAGTTTAGGGTAATGAGTGTATCAGACTGGTGTATGGCAATCATTCCAGCAGGGCCTGAATTTGGCATCCATTCATTGTTATCTACACCGAATTGGGCGTGGCTGACACGTATTTCGTTGTCTGTTACTCCACCCACCCACAAGCGACCTTCCCATAGATAGTGAACATTACTACCGCCTGGCCACTCCATTGAAGGCGATGCAGGTGCATCAGGCTCTCCGTAAATTCCATTATTTGTAATAGTCGTCCAAAGCCGTGAATAATTCTTATAGATTGTGAGATCCTGGCAATATTCATCCCTAACAGGAATAGCATTTGACTCCATGCCGTTAAAGACTGCCCGAACGTCAAAACAATAAGCTGAATCCATGTCCAAATTTAGATTAAGTCTAGATTCTGTGAGCGGAAAGTACTCCTCCATTAATTCTCCACTGGAGTAGATGCGAACTTTATATCCCTCAAATCCCATATCCCTAAGTAGGGAGGAGCTATCAGGAGTGATCTTCTTTGCCAGTTTCTGTTTATTCTCTATTGAGAGTGGCTTAGACGCTATTGATTCATCCCAATTGATAGGGGACCAGACCAATTGAAATTCACTGTTGACATAATTCTTGAGCCTCAATTCAAGGAGGTTCGTTTCTCGTGGCCATAGATCCAGCCAGACATCTTCAGTATATTCGTCATGTATTATAATGGAGGCAGATTTGTCTTCCTGAGAATTAACCACCAGACTGGACAAAATATTGATAGCGTTTGTATCAGGAAATCCTTCCTGCTCAAAATCACTTACGTCAAAGTAAAAGTTACCCGGCCAACTGAGTTCTGTGGGTTCTTCAACTGATGTGAATTCACTTTTATATCCACCTCCATTGTTAATACTTTTTACCAGGCCAACGCTAAGGCTATCCTTAGAATTGGTTATGAAAATTAATTTATCACCTAATCCTGGAGCCAAGTGAATTCCGTCGTCATCGTATGATTTAGTGCGGAAAGAATGGAATGACAGTGGAGCTATCTCAAAAGAATATGGACTGTCACCGTAAATCATCCCCCAATCTAAAGTAGAGAAATCCGCCATGATGTCTATTGAGGTTAGTGAGTACTCAGGCATTACCGGATTTCCATCCAGATCGGACCAGGAGTCAAGCATGGTGGTTAATCCAAACTGTTTAAAAACCTCAGGGAAGGTAGTATTCGTATGCTCGGCGGCTTCAAGTGCAACCATGATAGAAGCGATGCCAGTGGTCTCAGTATTTATCAATGATTGAAAGGCTGCTGGATCGGATAAGTATTTTTCCCAAATGAATGTCCAAAATACTTTGGCATTTTCAGAGAAATTAATTGGATTGCCCAGATCGGACAAACTGCTGTATCTATGAAAAACATGTGTCTGGATATCGCTGGGACTGACCAACTTATCGCTAAAAAAGGCTAAGCCCTGCTTTACCCACTCTGCTTCTTCGGGATGTATAATATTGTGAGTAAGATAGGTCATCCAATGACTTGCAGCTGCTCTTAGTTGATCACCAGGCAGATCTAGAGGATTGTTGTCCAAATATAATATCAGTGCACTGTTCGAAGTTGGATCAGGAGTTGTCGAGGGAAGTTCGTGTAACTTAAAATCCCCTGACCTACTAAGTAGCCCATACCCAGAACTGGAGTAATATTCATCCCCAATATCATAGATCAACACATTGAGGGTTTCATTGGGGATGTAATCATGAACGTTACCGAACCAGGTGCCAATGGTTTCCGGAATGTTCACAGAGTTTGTTGGATCAAACTGATCTACCACATTTGCTCGTCCACCTGCAGGAATTTCACGGTGGTCAAGATCCGTATTAAGAAACATCCAGGTATTGCCATGATCAGTTGATTTAAGAAATCCACCGAGGTGTCCACCGACGTACAGGTCGGTTCCGTTAGATGCTAAAGAACGTATATCAAGTTGATAAGTCTCAGGACGATTCAGCATTGCTAGTGTTGGAGTAATGATACTGCCATTCAGATAAACCCCCTGATCTGTGGCGATATACAAAGCGCCATTGTGCATTCTGAGGTCATGGATTACGCCTTCTTGTAATTCAAAGACCGTTGCATCGATCTGTCCGTTGATGAGCGAATACACGTGTTTGTCATCAGCGACATAGAAACCCTGATCAAACGCTACCAGGTTTTGATAATTATGGTTTTCAGCCGGCGTAAGGGTGAAATCAGTTCCAGCGAAGTTCTGGTAGTCGAGGGTATCTATAGAATCTAAGGAAGCGTAAAGGTTAAGGTTATCTATAACGAGGTATCCTGTTCCACCAATAATTGAACACTGAGCACTCCAGTAATTGTCACCCTGTTCATTGAAAAGAGTAAACCAATCACCTGTTCTAGCTTCTATGGTTGGAGTAAAACTTACGGTAAGGTTAGTATCTGAAACCGAATCGTATGTAGCGCTTATATATCCCTCGGTGTTTAGTGGAACCCAGGAGATAAACTGACGATCGAAATCTACATTACCCTGATAAACACCTAACGCTGTAGCTGCCGTCATGGTGGTTGATGTTGAATCATAGTGGAGATCGTAGACATCAAGGTGATCCCAGGGTCTGAGTAGCGTGGGTAAACCGGTAGATGGCCAGGTATACCATTTGTTGTTAAAAAGGAGTAGCCCTGCTTGTGTAGCTGACCAAAAATCGTTCGCATTTGAAAAACCACTGGTCATCTCATAAAAAGTGGGTCGTTCATCTACTGTGTTCCAGTTGTCCTCGTGAGTGTAAACTGGACATCCTCTTGTATAGGGTCCCCAAGCATCGCCACTGGTTCTAGATCTTTGTGGTCCATGATTCATATTTGAGCCCCAGCCGACCATGCCAAAGTCAACATAACCCTCGCTGGCGCCAACCATCCAATCAGCATCAGCCATGAAGTATGCAGCATCTACTTGAACCCTATGCTGATTTCCTGGTGTGCCTCTTCCTGTCCAGTAGTCTTTAGGTAGCATGTCAGCAGTTGTGTCACCATTTTTCGCTGACCAGGTATTCCCTCCATCATAGGATACCGATACTCCAGATTCAGTAGCCAGGAGTATTAAATCTGGATTGCTTCCTGAAATCGCAATATCGTTAATCCGGGTATTCTCATACCAGATATCAGCCAGGTCAGTACGATCCTTGAGTGTTGAACTAATGAGAACAGTTTCTTTCTGAAAACCATAGTGATCTACCCAGAAAGCTTTTGTGTCTCCAACATTTGGAATAGCGAGAATAGTGCTCGTCATTAAATAAAGGATCAATGTGCTAGATATAAGATTTCGGTAGTTCATGATGCCCGCCCCTATTTTAAGTTTTTGAGTCACGCCGTTAATTACAAATGGATCTGCTCACTCAAAAGTGTGTATTGTAAAGGGAATGACTAATAGCATAATGCCTGATGTTTTTGAGTCCATTAGCTCTCCCCTTGTATGGTTTTACATGTATTGTAGGATAATAATAGAGTTTTAGTTTATTTAAAAGTAAATATTGAACGAGCAAAGCTTAGTAAACCACAACCTAGTAATTTCACGACATATTTGAAAATCAGATAAATAATATATGTTAATAAGCAGGTATACCAGGTATTGCATTTGCTTGGATGGTGGAATATTATCAACGACTTGAATTATTGTAAACCCAAAGGAAGCCCATGTCACAGAACCTAGTCATCGTTGAGTCACCATCCAAAGCTGGTACAATTCGCAAATATTTAGGGGATGATTACCAAGTCCTTTCAACCGTTGGTCATATTCGTGATCTCCCTAAAAGCAAGTTGGGTGTAGATGTAAAGGACAATTTTAAACCTGTTTATGTGACCATCGCCGGCAAGAAAAAGAATGTTGATGCTTTGAGAGAGGCCGCCAGAAAAGCCACAACTATCTTCGTGGCAACTGATCCTGATCGCGAAGGGGAGGCTATTGGTTGGCATGTAACCCGCTTACTGAAAAATCTGAATAAGACCGTCCATCGTGTCATGTTTTATGAAATTACCAAGAGTGGTGTTCTCGAGGGAATGCGCAATGCCACCGAGCTGGATATGAATCTGGTAAATGCCCAACAGGCCAGACGAATCATTGATCGTTTGGTAGGGTTCAAGGTCAGTCCCTTTTTATGGAAAGTCCTATACTCAGGTCTAAGTGCCGGTCGAGTTCAGTCTGTTGCCCTTCGCTTAATCTGCGAGAGACAAGAAGAAATAGACAAGTTTGAGCCGCAAGAATACTGGACCATCAAGGCAGAGCTAGAAACTAAAGCCCAAAAGATATTTGAAGCTGAATTGCTCAAAGTGGATGGCAAAAAAATTGAAGTTAGTGATGAAGGTACTGCAAAGACAATTCGTCGAGAATTAAAGGAAGAAAAATACCTGATAAGCAGTGTTGAGAAAAAGCAGGTTAAGCGAAATCCCAATGCACCATTCACTACCAGTACGCTGCAACAAGCTGCGTTTCAAAAGTTGGGTTTTACAACCAAAAGAACTATGACACTTGCTCAACAGCTTTATGAAGGTATTACTTTAAAAGATGGTGAGACAACAGGTTTGATCACTTATATGCGTACGGATTCTACCCGTGTTGCAGATTCCGCCATTGATAGTGCCCGCGAACAGATAAAATCCGCATATGGAACAAAATATGTACCGGCCAAGGGACGTCAATATGGAAAAGCTAAGGCGAAAACCCAGGATGCTCACGAGGCTGTCAGACCGGCTGATCCAGCGCTTCACCCAGATATTCTTAAGGCTTCCCTTACGGGTCCACAGGCGAAACTTTATGATCTGATCTGGAGACGATTTATCGCATCCCAAATGGCAGTGGCAGTTTTTGATCAATCTAAAGTGGATATCAAAGCTGGTCTCAGGTATGAGTTACGGGCATCAGGATCTGACCTGGTATTCGATGGTTATCGTAAAGTTTACTATGAGAATGTTGAGGAGAAGGAGAATCACCTACCTTCCGACCTGAAAGAGGGAGAGATGCTTCAACTTCAAAAAATTGATGCTGATCAACATTACACTAAACCACCGGCGCCATATACGGAAAGTAGCCTGGTAAAGGTCTTAGATAAAGAAGGTATCGGTAGACCCTCCACCTATGCTAATATTATTTCCGTGATTCAGGCCAGAAACTACGTAAGCTCAGAAAAACGTAAACTATTTCCCACTGAAGTTGGGAAAGTGACCAACAAAATTCTGGTAGAAAACTTTTCAGAACTGGTAAATAAAAAATTCACCCGAGAGATGGAAGATCAACTGGATAAGGTCGAAGAAGGTAGTCTCACCTATTTACAAATTATGACAGACTTCTGGTCCCATCTTGAAAAGTGGCTGGCAGAATCTTCAGGTTCCACTGGTGAAATTAAAAAATCTTTACAGGTGGAAACTGACGAAGTTTGTGAAAAATGTGGAAAACCTATGGTCATCAAGTGGAGTAAGAATGGTCAGTTTATGGCCTGTACTGGTTTTCCAACCTGTCGTAATGCGCGTCCATTAAAATCTGATGGTGATCCAAATACAGATGAAGCAGGTGAACCTAAAGATTATGGTAAGTGTGATAAGTGTGAATCACCACTCATTCTCCGAGATGGTCGATATGGTAAATTTTATGCATGTTCTGCTTACCCTAAATGTAAATTCACAAAGCCATTTCATATTTTGATGCCTTGCCCAAAACCAGATTGTAAAGGTGATATATCACCTCGCCGTTCAAAACGCGGCAGAGTCTTTTATGGTTGTACACAATATCCAAATTGTGACTTTGTGAGTTGGGATCCACCAATTGAACAAAAATGCCCCGCTTGCGAGAATGATTATATGGTGGTAAAATCCACTAAAAAGAAGGGCGATTATGCATTTTGCCCCAAGTGTAAACACGAAATAAGTGTTAATGAACCTGAAGACGCGAAAGCATAGGACTGAGAGAATTAGATGGCACGACTAGAAAGTTTTGATAAGCTCGTATCCCTGGCAAAGCGCCGAGGTTTTATATTCCAATCCAGCGAGATCTATGGTGGTATTAACGCTTGCTACGATTACGGTCCCTTAGGCGTCGAGTTAAAGCGCAATGTGAAGCAAATGTGGTGGAATGCCATGACCCGTCAGTATGATAATATTGTTGGCTTAGATGCTGCTATTCTCATGCACCCGAAAGTATGGGAGGCCAGCGGTCATGTGGGAGGATTTACTGACCCACTGGTAGACTGCAAGGCATGTAAAACTCGTTTTAGAGAAGATACGCTTTCTGAAGAAGCTATGGATTCTCGGGAGTGCCCTGAATGTGGCGGAGAATTAACAGATTCCAGACAATTCAATCTGATGTTTAAAACCCAAATGGGTGCTGTTGAAGACACTGCTTCTACTATTTATTTAAGACCTGAAACGGCACAGGGAATATTCGTTAATTTCCCTAATGTTGTTGATACATCACGCCAACAGATTCCCTTTGGAATTGCCCAGATTGGAAAAGCTTTTCGAAATGAGATCACCCCCGGTAATTTTATTTTCCGGACACGGGAATTCGAACAGATGGAGATGCAGTTTTTTGTCAAGCCAGATGAAGCTGATGAGTGGTTTAAAACCTGGATGGAACGACGAAAGGCATTCTATGATACTATCGGAATCAGCCAGGAGAATTTACGGTTCGAGGAACATGGTCCAGATGAATTGGCTCATTACGCTCTAGCAGCATTTGATATAGAATATAAATTCCCCATTGGTTGGAGTGAATTGGAAGGAATCCATAATCGTTCTGACTTTGACCTTCGTCAACACGAGAAATTCTCCGGCAAGAGTATGGGCTATCGAGATCCTCAGACTAATGAAAAATATACTCCCTTTATTATTGAGACCTCCGCTGGTTGTGATCGAACAACCCTGGCAATTTTATGTGAAGCCTATGAAGAAGAAACGCTTGAGGATGGATCTGTCCGTACGGTGATGCACTTTCACCCAAGCGTGGCCCCGATCAAGGTTGCTATCTTGCCTCTGGTAAAAAAAGGTGGGCTTAAAGAATACGCCGAAGAACTTAAAGATCAGTTGAAGCGAAATTTTAACGTTTTCTATGATGAAAAGGGAGCGATTGGTCGTAGATATCGCCGTATGGATGAAGCTGGAACTCCTTATTGTGTTACAGTAGATTTTGATACACTGGAAGATCAGTCTGTCACCATTCGAGATCGTGATAGTATGGAGCAAGTCCGTATTCCTGTTTCAGAACTCGATTCATGGTTGGCTGAGCGTGTTCTTGTCAGATAGTTCTGGCTAAATATTTCGGATCGCTTTTGCTGCTTGATTTAGTAAAATAAAAACGAAGAATCACTATCCCTTCTTGATGTAGGAGAGAAGCTGGGTATATTGGACGACGTGATCAGGCTCGAGATAAAGCAAACCTTCTACCTTAAACAGCAAATTTCTGATATAATCCAATTACAATTTTTGAATGCATCTGTGGATGCATTCTTCATTTAATGTACTAAAAAGCAGGTGTGAATGAAAAATACGTTGAAATATTTGGTTGATCTTCAGGCAATAGATCATCAACTCTTCGAGATTGAAGAAAAAAAGGGAAGCCTTCCCCAACAGGTTGAAAAATTAGAGTCACAGGCTGGAGATATCAAATCTGAGTTGGACAATACACGCGGCACTTTGGAAGAGAATCAAAAAGAGCTAACTGGAATTAAGGGCAACCTGATGGATTCATCTGAAAAGGTGATAAAATATCAGGATCAACTGTATCTGGTCACCACCAATCGTGAATATGATGCTCTTACAAACGAGATTGAGACTGTTAAAAGCAGTATGGTTGAGATGGAAGCAAGACAGCTCGTTCTAGAAACTGAAATCGAGAGCTTAGAGTCCTCCATCAATACATCAGAAGAGCAAAGCACTGCCTTTGTTGAGCAGTTGGAGGCAAACAGGGATGAGCTCAAGGAAAAATCTGACCTTACTGATGCAAGGCAAATACAACTTGAAAAAGAACGTGAAGAGTTACTCCCAAGAATTAGTGAGCGGTATTTACGGAAATACAATAGAATCCTTAAAGCGCGCAAAAGAGCTGTTGTACCAGTGGAACGCTCAGCTTGTACCGGATGTCATAAACAACTTTCACCTCAAATAATATATGAAATTCAGCAAATGGATGCTTTTATTGAGTGTGAAAATTGTGGCCGGATTTTGGTCCAACTCCCAGAGGACGATTAGATTTAGATTCTGTTAGAGCCAATAACGTAGACTTGTAAAAATGACCCCTTTATTTGGATCATTTTTCTTTTAGACCCGTCCCAATACATTAGTTTTAACCCGCTATTTTAAAAATGGGTGGATCGGGCAATCACCTGGCAATTGCTGGGAGGAAAGTCCGGACTCCGCAGGACACGTTGTCCATGTTCGTAGCATGGAACCTCATATTTATATGGGGATGGAAAGTGCCACAGAAAAGATACCGCCCCGACACTCGTGTCGGAGTAAGGGTGAAATCGTGAGGTAAGAGCTCACGCCGTGATCGTGCAAGTGATCATGTGGGAAAACCCCGACCGGAGCAATTCCAAGCAGAAGAGAGTGGTGGTCCGCCACATCATTTTATATGATGCTCTTCGGGTAGGAAGCTAGTATTCAGATGCAAATCTGAATCCAGATCAATGGTTGCCTCGTCCTCTTTGAGGGCAAGACAGAATCCGGCTTACAGATCCACCCTTTTTTTAATAGACAGGGTATTAGATAACCAGCAAACTACCCCAAGTTAATATCGATACAGCTGCAATGGCATCAGACTAAAACAGTTAGTTTTTACGGTGAATAGGAGCATGAAGAGGTTTATACTATAGACCGAACAATTATGGAAAAAATATGGATCATTCAAGATAGCCCTCAAGAGGAGTTAGATAAGCTAGCCAGGACTTTGGGTGTCTCAAATGTAGTGGCAGGTATGCTTTGGCGTAGAGATCTAAGAAGTCTTGATCTGGCCCGAGAATTTTTTAACCCTTCGGTCAGCCATCTCATAGACCCATTTCTTATGTTAAATATGGACACCGCTGTTGCAGAGATTACAAGCTGTCTCGAACAGAATGATCCTATCATGGTTTATGGTGATTATGATGTTGATGGAACAACGGCTACCTCCTTGTTACACCTATTCCTTCAATCCGTTGGAGGGAAATCAGATTTTTATATCCCGGACAGAATTAAGGAAGGCTATGGCATCTCAAAAAAGGGGATTGATTATGCCCACGAGATAGGTGTCAAGCTGATCATTACCTGCGATTGTGGTATTACGGCTGTTGAGCAGACGGAGTATGCCAACGAGAAAGGGATTAAAATGATTATTACTGATCATCATATTCCTGACGAAGTATCTCCTGCAGCGGTTGCAATCCTGAATCCAAAACAGCCTCAATGTGAATACCCAAATAAGAATCTATGTGGAGCTGGCGTGGCGTTTAAGCTCACCCAGGCACTCTCTAAAAGCTTAGACCTTCCATCAGGACAGGCGCTGCAATTTCTGGATCTTGCAGCCATAGGAACCGCAGCTGATATTGTAAAAGTCACCGGTGAAAATCGAATCATCGTTAGTGAAGGTCTGAAATTGATCAGTCAGGGCACGCGACCTGGAATTCAAGCATTAAAACAAGTGGCAGGTATCACAAGAGATGAGGTGACAGTCTCGGATGTGCTTTTTGGTCTGGGTCCACGAATTAATGCTGTGGGTCGTCTGGGTGAAGCGATGAGAGCTGTTCGCTTGATGACAGCCAGCACCCAATCCCAGGCAAAAGAATTGTCTGCAGTGCTCAACTCAGAGAATGAGGCACGTAAGACAGTTGAGGGAAAGATTAATGATGAAGCTGTAAGATTGGCGAATTCGAAATATGACCCCAGAGAAAAACGTTCACTTGTGCTCTATCAAGAAGGTTGGCATCATGGTGTGATCGGAATCGTAGCATCCAAGCTGAAAGAAAGATATTATGTACCTACAGTCATTATCGCTATCAATGATGGCGTAGGAAAAGCATCAGCTCGCAGTATCAGTGGGTTTGATCTGCATGCAGCTTTCTCAAAATGCGCTGATCTGCTTGTTAGTTTTGGGGGGCATACCATGGCTGCAGGAATGACTATTGATCCAGCTAATCTGGAGGCTTTCGAACAACGGTTCCAGGAAATTGCCATGGATCAGATCACAGAAGAGATGATGAGACCACGCTTAAAGATCGAGTCAGTCATTAGCTTTAATGAAATAAACACGCAACTGTTGGAAACGCTAAGAAGATTGGCACCCTACGGGCCAGGTAACATGCGGCCACTATTCTCAAGCCAGAATCTAGAGGTAGTTGGGTATCCAAGGCCCAAGATCGTAGGCAAAAATCATTTAAAATTTAAAGTCAAACAAGGCCGTACAGTCTTAGATGCAATTGGATTTGGTATGGCCGAACAATTGGAATTACTCTATGCTGATAAACCCATCGAAATGGCGTATATCCTTTCTGAAAACGAATGGCAGGGGCGAAAATCCATACAATTGGAACTTAAAGATATCAGGTTAATGAATTAGGGGAGAGAGTTATGAGAAAAGCATATATCGATGCGGTAGGAATGTATGTTCCACCAAATGTCGTCACGAACAAAGATTTAGAAGGTATGATGGATACTTCAGATGAATGGATTCGCGAAAGATCTGGTATCCAGGAAAGGCATCATACTCGAGGGGAGGGCACAACTGCACTCGCTTTGAAGGCAACCGAAGAGGTTTTGGAAAAAGCCGGTATGACAGCTGAAGATGTGGATCACATCATTTTTTCTACAGTTGCTAGTGACTTTTTCATGCCTGGAGGTGGTCCCATGATGACAAAACTATTGGGAATCCCAGGAACCCCTGCCGTCGATATCCGAATGGCGTGTTCAGGTTTCTTATATGGCCTATCAATTGCAAAGGCATTTATCGAATCCGGAGCATATGATAATATTCTATTAATTACTTCTGAGGTTCAGTCTACTGCTCTTGATTTCTCTACGGCTGGACGAGATACCGCAGTCTTGTTTGGAGATGGTGCTGCGGCAGTCATTTTAAAGGCAAGCACTGATAATCGCAGTTTACTCTCAGTAGTTACCCATTCTGATGGTCGTTATGCTGAAGATCTCATGTTACGATCACCTTCAACATTAGACGAAAGGTTTCTCAGTCAGGACGTGATAGATAAGGGCTATGGAAGGCCTGTAATGAATGGTCGCAATGTATTTAAACATGCAATTACCAAATTTCCTCAAGTGATTCAGGAAGCACTAGAAGCTGCTGGTGTAGAAAAAAGCGAAGTGAAATTGGTGGTTCCTCATCAGGCAAATCTACGTATCACTGAAGCAGTTGCGAAACGACTGGATCTTGAACTTCACAAAGTTGTCTACTCAAATATCCACAAATATGGAAACACAACATCGGCCTCTATTCCCATCGCAATGTATGAGGCTCTCGCTGAAGGCAAGATTAAACAGGGTGATATAGTGGTTGTGGCCTCATTTGGAGCCGGTTTTACCTGGGGCGCCTCTGTCATGCGGTGGTAAGCTCCTATCAGACTTTTGTTTGATGTGAAGGAAATACAGGGTGCAGAGGGGAAATTTGGTTAATATTATTGTCAAAGCTAACTTATGGGTTCATAAACTTGTGATTATGAAGCAGCTTCAATAAAGGTTATAATTAATACATGTTAACTCAATCTGAAAAAAAGGTGAATGATTCCCGGAGATATCAGATATGGCTTAGGGTAAGTCAGATCTCGTTAATCGCATTATTACTTATCGTTGCAGCGCTCTTTTTCCCCAAAGGGAAGATGTTCCAATTTGATTACAATGTCGACCAGATTACCACTGAAACTATTATCGCCCCCTTTGATTATGATATTCTGAAAACAGAAGAAGCCCTTGAGCAGGATAGGGAGTCTAGGGAGAATGGTGTTTTACCCGTCTTTATCTGGGATAACACAAGCAGAGATGAAGTGAATAGTGGACTGGATGAAATCAGAAAACAATTGTCAGCATGGTATCAGGCTGAAAAAGACATTGCAAGCAAGCGAGCCTATTGGCTAACCATTTCAGATACCTTGGCAGCTGACTCCATGGTTTTTCAGCTGCAGGAAGACTCACTCCTGGCATTGAACATTAAATTTGATCTAGAAGAAAGAGGCCTGAATGAGCTCGGACTTCCACGTTGGAGTCATTTCCTCGAGGAAGGTCCCTCAACCCGCCGCTTGATCAATACCGTTAAACAGGCTTTGCTTCCCCAATACATGCTGGGAATTATTGGTGATCTTCCTATCGGTGGGGAATATTCACAGGTTACGATGATCATGCGGGGCAAAGAATCAACCAGGAATCCACGCGATTTCAGAGATATGAGTCAGGCCTGGGAGAGCGTCAACAAGGTCCTGGTTTCAAATTACACACATGAAGATCCACGGTTGCTCCAGTTGGCTCAAGATATTGCCACTGCGGTTATTATCCCGAACCTGAAATATTCTGCTGAACTGACGGAAAACCGAAAGTCTGACGCTCGAAACCTGGTCCCCATCAGTGTGGGAAAAGTTTTCGAGAATGAACGAATTGTCGATGCGAACACGCGTGTCACCGATCAGATCAAACAAAAGTTAAATTCACTGGAAAAAGAATACATTCGCAAAGGGTATGGTCAGTCTGCTGCAAATCGCATAACCACCTTTTTGGGTAAAGTTTTTCTGTCTTCCTTTTTACTCTTTTTCTTCTTCGCATATTTGCAAACCTATCGTAGCCAAATCTATAACGACATAAAATTAATGGCATTGGTTGGAATCATTTTTGTTGTCCATCTTGCCTTGGCATACCTAATCGTTTATCAGCTGCAGTGGTCAGAATTTTTCGTTCCTATGAGTATAGCAGCCATATTATTCACAGTGGTGTTTGATGGTAGGATTGCCTTTATCATCATGGTGACCTTGACATTACTCACAGGAATTATATTGAGTAATAATATTCCATTCATTGTCGCCAATCTCTTTGTCTCCTCCCTTGCCATTTATACAGTTCGTAGACTCCGCTCCCGTTCTCAGATCTTGTGGAGTATTCTAGCTGTTACTGTCGGTTATGTCGCCGTAATCGTGGTCTTTGAGATGATCAAATTCAGCAGTTGGGATAGGGTCATGGAGCATATGATCTTTGCTGTGGCAAATGGTTTCTTGTCACCCCTGTTGTCTTACGGTTTCTTAGTGCTAATCGAACGTTCATTCAAGATTACTACCAACCTGACCCTGTTGGAATTATTAGACTTTAATAATAAAGCGCTGAGTAATCTGGCAATGAAGGCACCAGGCACATTTAAACATAGTATTGATGTCGGAAATTTGGCAATGGCAGCAGCTGAAGCAGTTGGTGCGAACTCACTACTCGCCAGGGTTGGTGCATATTATCATGATATTGGTAAAGCAGAGAAACCAGAGTACTTCATTGAGAATCAACTCCGTGGAGCCAATAAGCACGAGAAGCTTTCACCAAGATTAAGTGCGACCGTTATCTTGGCTCACGTAAAGGATGGTATTAAGCTTGCCAATGAATATAAACTGCCCTCCATAGTAGCTGATTTTATTCCCATGCATCATGGTAAAACTCGGGTTGAATATTTTTACCAACAAGCCCTGGAACGTGCGAAAGAAACAGATTCTGAAATCAATGAAGCTGATTTCCGCTATCCTGGTCCCCGTCCAAATACAAAGGAAACAGGAATTTTAATGATTGCTGAAGCCGTTGAAGCAGCTTCTCGATCGGTTAAGAGCCCTAACCCTCAACGCATTGAGACTCTCATGGATTCTATCATAGAGAGCAGGGTAAAAAGTGGGGAATTAATTAATTGTCCTCTAACATTTAGAGACCTTGAGACCATTAAAAGTGCTATGATGCCAGTTCTAACTGGAAGTCTCCATGAGAGAATTGAGTATCCTGGTCAACGTAAAAAATTGCATATTCAGGATGATGAAAACTGATAGATTCTTGTCCCAAATTATGTAAATCTCCGACAATCTATGCAAATTGAGATTATTAATCAGACCGACCAAGTGGATACCAGCTTGTTCAAAGATATCATTGACCTGGTAGTCGAGGGTGAGGATCATGAAGGAGAATTTGTTAATGTCATATTTATGGAGCAGGATGAACTTCGAGCTCTCAAGAATGAATACTTTGGTCTAGATGTTTATACTGATGTGATTGCCTTCAACTTGAATGATGCTAGTGAAGGAATTGAAGGTGAGATATATATATCGATCACCCAGATAAATCAAAATGCAAAATTATATAAAACCGATACACAAACTGAGCTGTACCGTGTCCTGATTCATGGGTGTTTGCACCTATGTGGGTATGAGGATAATACAGATGAGCTCAAGCGTATTATGACTTCCAAAGAAGATCTATACTTGTCAAACCTAAAGGCATTCTCACGTTGACAGAACTAGCTAAATATTTCGAGTCTCCACTCATGTGGCAGAGCGCTTTTTTCCTAATTCTATTGGGGGTTTCAGCATTTTTCTCGGGATCTGAAACTGCACTATTCAACTTGAAGCGACAAGATGTTGACAAACTAAAACATGACTTGGCACCTTCATCACGTCTTATTGTTCGCTTATTAGAGTCACCGAAACGATTATTGATAACGATCTTGAGTGGTAATACTATTGTTAATGTTGCTTTGGCATCAATGGCAGCGGTGATTACAGTAGGGATTGCTCAGGAGAACGATTTCAATCAGCTTGTGGCCTTAGCGGTAGAAACAGTTGTACTAGCGGTCATATTAGTCATTCTCGGTGAGATTACCCCAAAGGTACTGGCTATGCGCCACTCCCTGGCCTTCGCATCGCGAATAGTGGGAGTGCTAACTGTTATCTTCAAATTATTTTCACCTATTGCTCAAGTTGTTTACACGCTTATTGAGAAGATGGTTGGAGTAATCGGTCTGCATCCTGAAGAAAATTTCACATCAGATGAGGAAATTAAAGAATTAGTAGAGCTGGGTCAGGATCAAGGTGTAATTGGTGAGGAAGAGAAGGAAATGATCCATTCTGTCATTGAGATTGGTGATACGATGGCAAAGGAGATCATGATCCCAAGGCCTGATGTAAGCATGTTCAACACAGAGATAGGCCGAGATGAATTGTTGAACATGATCCGAGAAACTGGTTATTCCAAATACCCCTTATATCGAGATCAGATCGATCAAATTAGGGGTATTGTGTTTATTAAGGATATTTTACCCTATTTGCATAGTAGCTCCAAACGAATCAATCTTGAACGACTAGCGAGGCCAGCAATGTTTGTCCCAGAGCATCAGCATGTTGATGAACTTTTGCGAGACATGCAAAAGCAAAAACAGAAGCTGGCTATTGTGGTCGATGAATATGGCGGGTTTTCCGGTATGGTTGCTGTGGAAGATATCATTGAAGAAGTATTGGGCGATCTAAAGGATGAGATCGATGATTCTGAAGCAGAAACTGAAATTCAGGAAATTGAACAAAATATATACATGATCTCAGCTACTACGCAATTGGATGATGTAGCAGAAATGTTAAGCATTACTTTTCCTGAGGATCGGGATTATGATTCCGTTGGTGGTTTTATTTATTTTAATCTTGGGACCATTCCTAATCAGGGAGAAATTGTTCATTACAACCACTTTACTTTTGAAGTTGTTTCAATTGTAAAAAATCGAATTGAGAAGATTAAAGTGACAAGGGATCAGTTATAATTAAATGACTAATATAACAATTGTCGATGCGGATAAAGAACTGCAGAGATTGCAGGAGATAATCATAAAGCTTAGAGCACCAGATGGGTGCCCCTGGGACCAAAAACAAACATCAGAAAGTTTGATCCCATATCTAATAGAAGAAACCTATGAAGTAGTTGAAGCCATAGAGAATGGAAATGCTGCTGATCTAAAATCTGAACTTGGGGATCTTCTTTTGCATATAGTAATGCAAACTAGGATCGCGGAGGAGAAGGATAGTTTTAATCTCAAGGACTCAGTTAACTCCATCTGTGAAAAACTCATAAGAAGACATCCCAACGTGTTCGGTGATGAAAACAGTAGAGAAGGTCGCTTAAATGATGCCCACAAGAACTGGGAGAAAGTCAAACAGAGTGAGGGCCGAAAAAGTTGGATAGATGGTGTACCCAAGAATCTACCTGGCTTAATTCGAGCTCAAAGGATTCAGGAGAAGGCATCCAATGTGGGCTTCGACTGGAACGACGTTGGACCTGCCCTTGATAAATTTCATGAAGAGGTAGATGAGTTAGTTGTTGAGTGGGAGGCAGGGAACGTAAGACGAGCTAAGGAAGAATATGGTGATGTTCTGTTTAGTTTGGTGAATGTGGCTCGTTTAATGAAGATTGATAGTGAGACTGCCATGCGTCAAGCAGTTGATAAATTTGATTCAAGATTCCGTGCCCTCGAGAAAGTTTTTGAGAATGAAGGTAAAGATATTGAAACTGCCACACTTGAGGAGATGGACGAAGTGTGGGACCGAATTAAACACAAAGTAGATTTCCGGAAATAAATTAAGTGATCTATACATTGGGATTCATTTAATCGCCCCAATTGAATTTGAGTGAACAGTTTCACTTTATAAAGTTCTTGGCAATATGGACATAAAACTATAACTTTACTGAAGTTTAATGAAATCGAAATTCAGGAGGTATTGAAGTGGCTGCAAAAAAAACAAAGGGTAATCAGGGGATCAGGTACTCTGCAGAACAGAAAGCAGATATTGCCCAGTTTATTGAGGAATTCAATGACAAGCACAAACGCGGAGGCATGAAGGCTGCTAGTGATAAATATGGCGTTTCGGTTGTCACTCTAAGTAATTGGGGCAAATCAACTAGACGACCCAAAAAAAGCCGTGCTAAAGCAAAGAAAGCTACCAAAACTGTAATAGCTCCAGTTAAAACAGAGTCTGAAAGTGCAGATGCAGTTCTGAAAAGACTTCAAGCTATCCGTGGTGAGATAGCAGTTTTACAAAAAGAGTTTAATGCACTCAAGAAAAAACTATAATAAGGTCTATTTTTAAACAGACCTATTCTGTAGTTAAAGATTGAAGGGTGAGTTATTCTCACCCTTTTCTATTTTAAGCTTGTCACAATTTATATTCTAATAAAGGAATTGATGGGCTAGAGTGTAGAGTAAGAAAACCCAACCTGCCCCATGATTCCAACCGACTAGTACATCCAAAGGGTAGTGCGCTCCACAGTAAATTCTGGAATATCCCACTAAAAATGATATTGAAGCCAGGATCCAGATCGTCCCTGGGAATATGAGTCCAATCCCCATGGCAAAGGACATAGTGTTTGAAGCATGGTTTGAGGGAAAAGATTTCCTCCCTTTGTTCATACTACCTAAAGATGCGATATCACCATATTGTTTCCACGGTCTTATCCGGTCTGTATTAGGTTTTAGTAGGCGAGTATTAAGGCTATCTGCAATAGAAGCGCTAATTCCACTCAACAATAAAGCCTGTATCCCTGCTTTCCAGTCAAAATATATGAGGAGCATGGTGAGGATCAAACCTGGCCAAATCCATTTGTAAGGATTTGATACCATGATCATTAACTTATCTAATCTTGGCTGATTTCCATTGCTTGCGAGAATTCGGGTGAGTTTGTACTCAAATCTGGAAACAGGAATCTTGATCATCTACTAAAATGAGTGTCCAAGCATCATTTTCCCACTATTTTATCAGCCAAAAACAATAAGGAATCTGATAAATGAAAATTATCCGCATCATCTCCATGAGCCTCATTCTTGTCCTGGTAGCTTGCCATCATCCAAAAATTAGCACGGAACCTCAGGACGTGTTGGGTAAACTAAAAGTTGGATTCGACATTGATGATACCATTGTGCTATCTAGAGATAATTTCTTAAAAGCTCCCAAGTCAATTGAAAATCCTGGCCATGTTGACTACGGTTGGGTCAATACTCATGATAGTTTACATTCCGTTATTATTAAACCCATCGCTGATGTGATCTGGTTTCTGCGCTCACAAGGCCACGAAGTCTATTTTATTACAGCTAGACCCGGGACAAATGGAGATGCTGTTGGAAGATATTTGGAAAGAGAGTTAGGCTTTCCTATTGTGAATGGAGAGAATCTATTCTTTTCTACTAAAAAGACTGATCCTGAAACAGGCAATAAATATACGACAAAGCATAATGTTATCTCTCAATTGGGATTGCACATTTTCTTTGGAGATTCTGATTCGGACATGGTTGCTGCTAGTATAGCTGGTATTCGAGGAGTTCGCGTTGTACGTCATCAGAGTTCGGTGATAGAATATAGCCGAAATTATTTTGGGGACACTATGTCACCTGGTTCAAAAGGGGCACCCCATTCGGAAAAAGAATATATGCAATTCCTCTCAAAGAGTATCGGACCCTATGGAGAAACAATATATCCGATTCAGCTTGAGCTGGACCTGGTCAATCAAACACAGGAATAATTTCGACAGATTGAACCCGGAATAGGTTCTGCTCTCCATTCATGTTTGTGACAGGCAGAGTCTCTTGGTCCAATATGAGGGAGTTTTCACCAGCTTGGAATTGAGCCTTTGCCCAAGCAGTAGCTTGCCAAAGATTCCAGGATTCAGTATGTGGGAAGCTGATCATTTGCTCTAACCACCAGTCATTCACTGTCAGTTTAGCAAGGCCACAGGTATTTCCTGTGTTGATTGGACCCATTCCATTACTATAAATGAATCTGAGAAGATAGTTCCCCGTTGATGGTAATGAGAAATTCATGCTGATAGATGCATTCTCTTCTCCAACTTCTATATAATAGGGAGCTGCGGAATTTAGCATGAGCGTGGCTGAGGGTCCAAGATAGAATGGTTTGCTCGGTAAGCTTTGGGCCCCGGTTGAGTCTATGGACTTCATAAACAAAAAACCACTAATGCTGTCAGGTAGAATAATTGGCGAGGACATGAGTGTATCTAGAATCTGTCCATTCAATCCAATTAGCGCCTGATCCGCTCCGTTGGCCCAATAGAGAGTATCCCCAATTAATTGTGTTCTAGGAGCTTCAGGTAACTGGTGATCTGCCAGTGTTAGTGATGCATCACTGTGATCTTTATTTTCCATGAGCTCAATGACAATGTCAAGAGGGTCACCTGTGAGAGGAATCGACTTGTTCTCATGAATGATGTCATTTACCAACATACTCTTGATGCTCGATCCTTTTCCAGTTAAATGGATATTAATGGGTGTGTCATGTAAGGTCAGGTGTGTCAGATTAAACTCATCCCATTGAAAAGGATTGTTTGGTTCTAGCAGCAAGTCAAATCCGTCTCGATCAAAATCATAATTGATACTAATACCAAATAGTCCTTTATAGATAGCTCCTAACCAGGCACCAACACTCCAAAGTTGACGATCAGAGTTAATCTCAGTTTGATCAGGTCGACCTGTGGTATAATGATAATTCTCACGATGGGTCATAAATAGTGCTGCAGCCCTGATCAATCCGTCAAAACTGTGCTTATACACATCATCATTTCCAACCTTCTTGGCGGCTAACAATGAGTATGCTTCAACGAAAGGCCAGATTGCTTTGTTATGATACGGAGGTGAGTGAGGTAACTGATGAGAGATCACAGGACTCCCATACTCAGTTCGTGGATAACTGGCCACAAGCTGAGCGTTTATGGGTGAGAAGGAATTGCAGTAGAGGATTCCTAAAGATTCGCCCAGGATATCTCGGTGAGATGAAGCTAACCAGGCTGGAGATGCAATAATGTAGCTGGCAGGAGCATTGAGAGATTCACTCCAAAAATGATTAAGAATATTTTGGTCAAGCCGAGTGATCAGCTCAGGCCAAGTTCGAATGATTTCATCGTTATCACGAGCTAAGAATAAGCCAACTTCCAGGGCCCGTTTGAAAATGATATTGGTAGAGAGAGCATGTGACGTATGGATATCAGAAGATGACATCCAGGGTGGATAAGTTTGCTCACGCCAATCTTCAAAGCTGGTCTCACCCAAAAGCATTCCAGATACGGGATCACGGTTCCACAGTAAGTCTTCCTTTAGTGCATTAATCACTGGGTCTCTTATCTCTTCTAACCAGGTTTTATCCCCTGTTGCCAAAAAGATCTCCCATGCAGCCAGAGTCCACACATGTCGGTCGCTGGATATGGGCCATGATCCACCGGTTCCAGTGTCCTGGATAATCCGTCCATCAGAATTCAATTTCATCCTTAGACTGGTTTTCATGTTTTCAGGATAGAGATAAGCTAAAGATAATTGCGCAGCATATGAGAGGTCGCGAGTCCAGACCCCTTCCCACTCTTTACCGGCTGAGAAGGCTTCATCCTCACGGATATTCATCAAACCTTCTTCCAATGCCATGTTTGTAAGAGCTTCTAAAAGAGGAGCTTGGGGGCTCGTAAATCTTGGAAAAGCACTTAGATCACGAGACAAGGTCCAAGATCTTTCGCTATCTGTCTGGTTTGGTAATTCAAAATGAATAGTGAGTTCGAATATCGAATCTTGATCCACGTCCTCAAATTTAAAGGAACTTATATTGTCAGGATTATCCCAGAGCCATTTCAAGGGTGATGTCCCGCCAGCCAGATACAAACCGGTAAACGAATCAACACTAATTGTGTCCCTTGTTGGTGTTACATAGAATCCAGCCTTACTAAAAGATTTTAAAATAGGGCGGAGATCAACTCGAAAATGTACGTTACTGTTTTGAGTCAGTTTTGGTTTATCGCCCGCCAATGCAGGAGCATAGACGCCGAACTGTAAGCTGGGTGTATAGTACTCAGTGATGTCGTCAGGAATGACCAGTAGATGATCCATGCCAATGCCACCCTCGTTGTCCCTGCCATTGAGGCTGAGCTTAAAGAGGATGGGTTGATCGATACTATTGTCCAAATCCATGGGATAATTTGAGGTCATTTGGCTGGGGCTTATCACTTTTGCCAAGTAATCACCTTCTCGCACCTGGTCTGATTTGATACGAAATGGTTTCGAATCATTTTCACACTGGAAAAGCAGGAGAGTCAGTGCGGTAAACAGAATGATATGTAAAGTCTTCATGATATTGATCCTTATTGGTCTATAAACTAATCGACTAATGATAAATGTCTATTTCCATTGTCTGAAAGGCGACATAATTTACAAAATTGGTGAAAATGTAAAGCAGTTATTGAAATCCGCTTTACAAACTATATATTACATACCGACCAGTCGGTATGTTGAAATATTTTGCTTATTGAACCCTGGAATCTATCTTCTTTTTGTACCGGCTTTTTCCACACCGACTGAGTTTAAATATTTGAAGTAGATTAATAGCGAAGGAGCATAAAATGAAAATTGTTGTTTGTGTCAAGCAGGTGCCTGATACCGAAGCAAAAATAGTCATTGGGGGCGATGGATTATCCATCGATTCTGCTGATGTAAAATACGTGATAAATCCCTACGATGAATATGCCGTTGAGGAAGCACTCAGACTTAAAGAGGCGGCTGGAGAGGGAGAAGTTATTGTTCTTTCGCTCGGTGGTGAAGAAGCCCAACCTGCCATGAGAACAGCCATGGCCATGGGAGCAGATTCCGGGATTCTATTGAAAGTTGAAAATGCTGCTCTAGCCGATGGATTATCCATAGCAAAAGCATTGGCTGATGAGATTAAGACCCTTGATGTAGATATAATCCTGGCAGGCAAAATGGCCATTGATGGTTATGGTCATCAGGTGGCTACTATGTTAGGTGAGCTATTGGGAATGCCAGTACTGCCTACAGCCAAGTCACTGGAGATCGCTGACGGTAAGGCGACTATCATACGAGATATTGAAGGTGGTAAAGAAACTGTACAGGCCAATACTCCTTGTGTGGTTACGGCAGAGAAGGGTTTAAACGACCCTCGTTATCCTGCATTGAAAGGGATTATGCAAGCCAAGCGTAAACCGCTTGAGGTTAAAGACATCTCACTCAGCGATGCCGGGGTGGAAATTCTTGAAATGTCATATCCCCCAAAGAAACCAGAAGGTCGGATCGTTGGCGAAGGTCCTGAAGCTGCTGCTGAACTAATCAAACTGCTTCGTGATGAAGCTCAAGTTATCTAGGAGGTCGTCATGAATGGAATACTAGTTTTTGCTGAACAACGTGATGGCCAATTAAAGTCATACGCATTGGAAGCGATCTCAGAGGGACGCCGTCTGGCAGATGCCTCCGGATCGAATCTATCAGTTTGTCTCATCGGGTCTGGCGTAGACAGTTTAACTACTCATGTTGCCGCATATGGAGCTGATACGATTTATACCGCTGATGACAGTGGATTGGAGACCTACTCTCCGGGTGGCTATGCAAAACTGCTAACAGACACTGTAGAACTAACATCAGCAGGTATCATTCTGCTTAGTTCTTCTGCTATGGGACGTGAACTGGGAGCTTTACTTGCGGCCAAAATCGGTGCCAGCCTGCTAAGCGACATAATCGAAGCGACTTGGGATAGCGACCATCTGGTTGTTAAGCGTCCAGTCTATGCTGGAAAAGCTTTTCTGAAACTTGCGGTCAAGAGTGCATCCGTGGTAGCTACACTGCGCCCAAATGTGTTTAATGCCGAAGAGAAGTCCGGTGCTGGCAGCGAGCAGAGCCTCGCGGTTGCATTGGATGATAGTGACAAAAAAGTGTTAGTAACTGATACAGCTTTGAAAAGTTCATCACGACCTGAGCTTACTGAAGCCAGCGTTATCGTATCTGGTGGACGTGGTATGGGCGGTCCTGAGAACTATAATATTATAGAAACCCTTGCTGATACTTTTGGTGCAGCTGTTGGTGCATCACGTGCAGCTGTGGATGCAGGATGGCGTCCCCATGCTGATCAGGTTGGGCAGACAGGTAAAACTGTTTCACCAAATCTTTATATCGCATGTGGTATCTCGGGAGCAATTCAGCATTTGGCTGGAATGAGTTCCTCCAAATGTATTGTCGCAATCAATAGTGATCCTGAAGCACCCATTTTTAAGATCGCTAACTATGGTATTGTCGCAGATCTATTTGATGTTGTACCTGCTTTGAACGATGCTGCAAAGGAACTACTCACCTAAGCGTTTCTTCTTGTTAGATTAGAAAAGGGACTGGTATTTAGCCAGTCCCTTTTTTATTAAAGAAACTATTACAACGAAACAAACTAAGGGTACGAACAAATTATAATATTCGTGGCGTTCGTGAAATTCGTTGTAAAACATAGCTTGTGAATTAAGATGAGGAACTATGCTTAATCCCAAAGGTATTCTGTTCGATCTTGATGGTACTCTGGTAGATACCAGTCGCGATATTACTGCCAATATTAACCGCGCCTTTGACTCTATGGGCTTTGCTCAGCTGCCTCATGGGACCATTTTATCTCATGTTGGTTTTGGTGCTCATTTTCTGGTTGAAAAATGTCTGCAAATACATCAACCGGATATCAAAGTGGATGATCAGTTAGTAACCAAGATCTGGGAACTATTCCGAGAGCATTACCGGGAGCACATTATTGATGAAGCCAAACCATACCCTGGTGTGGCCGACTATCTTGGGCAGGAAAAAAGACCCATGGGTGTGATCTCTAATAAACCCGAAGAATTTGTGAAGGCTGTCCTGAGAGAATTGGGACTTCTGCATCACTTTAAATTTAGTTGGGGAAAAGACACTCTGCCCGTCGCCAAACCGAATCCTGAAGTGATCAGATTTGGGGTTCATGAACTGGGTATAAATGATCCAAAGAAAGTTTGCATGCTGGGAGATAATCCTGTTGATACCATTGCAGCCAAGGGCGCTGGAGCTATTTCAATTGCTCTAACATATGGTTTTTCATCAAAGGAAACTTTGATGAAAGAAGATCCAGACTTCGTCTTTGATTCTTTCAGTGAGTTTTCGAAACGGATACAAAATACTGCCTAAGAACCTCCTCTCTTTTGTTAAAAGCTGACTATATTCCTCACGTGAAGAGAGCATCGCAAATAGTATGGTAAAACGATTTACATCCTGGCAGTTTGCCGGTCCGGTTGCCATTATTTTTGCAGCTTTCCTCTGGTCATTGGATGCGCTTATGCGTCAATCATTATACAGTTTACCCAGTATGTTCATTGTCTTTGGTGAACATGCCTTCGGTGTCCTGTTAACCCTACCCTGGTTGATCAAATTCTGGCCACGGATAATGAAGTTAGACCGAAGGACCTGGCTTTCAATATTTTGGATCGCAGTGTTTGGAGGTTTGTTGGGTACTTTGGCTTATACAAGCGCGCTGAGCTACATCCAATATATCAATTTTTCTGTAGTGGTTTTATTGCAAAAGCTACAGCCAATATTTGCCATTGTACTTGCACGGATCGTTTTAAAAGAGCAATTCAAAGGTCGTTTTCTGTTATGGGCAGCCATGGCCTTGATAGGTAGTTATTTTGTGGCCTTCCCTGATATTGTACCAAAATGGCAGGATGGAGGCAAAAACGTCTGGGCTGGTCTTTTGGCAGTAGGGGCTGCATTCGCATGGGGTTCGTCAACAGTTATGGGGAAGTACAGCCTTCGTGAATTAGATACTCGCATTGTTACACCGCTTCGATTGGGATTAACAACACTATTAAGTGGATTCTATTTGCTCTTTTTTGTTGAATTCGAAACAATGTCACATGTGAACTCAGAACAAGTCTTCTATTTGATGGCCATCGCCCTTTCATCAGGTGCTGTGGCGCTTTCGATATACTACTTTGGGCTAAAAAGGGTGGAGGCTAGCCAGGCTACGATCCTGGAAATGTTCTGGCCAATTTCTGCAGTATTAATAGACTGGATTTTCTTTGATCACATATTGACCTGGAGTCAAATAGTTGGAGCCATAATCATGTTGGTGGCCATCTATCGGGTATCCAGACGTAAAACTATCATTCAGGCGTAAAAAAATTTGCAGCGAGCCATTCGCCATGTATATTCGCTGCGCTGAGACCATTCAGCATTGACAAAAGGGCGCTTCCGTCTTTGTAGATTACTACGCCGGACGAGACGCTCAGATTCTTACCTTGTTCGTCATCCCGAGCACTTCGACTTCGCTCAGTACAGGCACCGTCGAGGGATATGTTCAGGAGGAATCATTTGAAAATAAGGGCGCTTAGTTCAGTTGGTTTAGAACACCTGCCTTACAAGCAGGGGGTCGGGGGTTCGAATCCCTCAGCGCCCACCACACTCGATACTTCAATCGATTACCGAAGATTGAAGCTCTATCTCAGAATGCTGAAGTATCGAGTTAAAACAATTCTGAGTGTACTATAGCATGTTGATTTCGGTAATTGCTGACTTCACCCCCCAAGCCCTTGGGAACTTCGGTCGCTGGGGGCTTATTCGTTTTATAGAGATTGTTGATATATATGGGTTTGGTAATTGTCACTACCACCTGATGCGTCATGCTGAGCCTGTCGAGGCATCTTGGTCCATGTTGAATACCAGTTTGCTAATGCTGACTTTCCTATCTATCAACTATGACAAATAATGACCCTGCATGCCACTAAACACGTTCCGCAGGCTAAAATCGGCAGGCTAAATCAGAGGTGAAGTTAATCCTCAGCTATCAATTTCTGAAACCTGGGATTTTCACACAGGGGATCATAGAGTGGCAGCAACCCTAGATTGGACATGAAAATTATATTTCACACGGTCTAGGTATAATAAATTGGATGGCAAATTACTTCTCTTACTTTGAAGCAATCATTCAATATGTGCAGAGCGCGCAGGTATGACCTGAATTAGACAAGCTAAGGATTTATATGAAAAACTATATGCGAAAATGGATCATATTACTAGGTAGTATATTCTTTATTCATCAACACCTGCTAGCTTGGAATTTGCACACCCTAATAGCTGAGCCAGTATTTTCTTCAATGAGTGAGGTCACAAGTAGTGATAGCGTACGGGTTACCAGTATTGAGGATTTTCTTTTGGCAGTTGAACAAGAACTGGAAGTTGCCTTATCACATGAGGAACAGTGGGCACATAAGAATCTAGATTATTATATGCCTCTACCCGCTGAGCTAGCTTTTCATGCAACAGGAAAACCGGAAGACATTAGACAACGATTTATCAAAGCAATCAGATTAAACCCTGATTCAAAACTGATCTCCTATCTGCAATTATTACCGGGTGATGACCCGGGAAATGACACCATTTTAAAGCCAGGGGACATAACTCCGCTTAAAAAAACACACTGGCTTGAAAATGTCATTTTTATTGGCTTGAATAATGGAGATTTGGTCGACCCCCTAAGCGTGCTTGTAACAGCCAATGATGAACCAGATATGGCTTTGGATATTGGTCTCTATGAAAACAATAATACCGAAGCCGGAAAAATCTATGGCTTTGGTAATCAGTCTTTTGGCAATCCAAATCTAGAGTATAGCTCCCAGGCACCCTTTCATATGGGTCTCTACCATGAAGCAAAGCTGGTTAATACCTTGGCTCCTTTTGTGCAAGAATGTTATCCTGAATACCGAATCCATCTATATAAGTCCCTGTCAGAACTTGCATTCAGCGTAGGGCAGGATTACTGGGGGTGGCGGTTTATGGGGTGGGGACTACACTATATCGCCGATCTCGCCCAACCGTACCATACTAGTGCATTACCCGGTATAGGCACTACGAAAATGATCCTGATGAATGTTCTCGATATGATGGGGTCTAGTAAGATGAAGGATAATTCCATCCAGTTAGTTTCAAATCGTCACACTGCTATCGAAGCCCTTGAAAGACAACTTCTAGAGAAAGCATATTGGGAACAAGATATCGATTATTTACACTTTCAATCATTAAATGCTCCGATTACAGTCCCCACCTATACTGATAGTACTTGTCGATCAATGTTGGCAGATAAATCTAATCGCCATGCCAAGAAGCTAGATAGAATTATTGCCAAAAGCATGCCCACCCAATTAGTATCAGACCCACATTTTGAGTTGGGAACCAGTGAAAAACAATATGAGATTTTGAGTATTGTCCAGGAATCGAATAACCCAACCAGCCTCATCATTTTAGAAACCGAATTAAACGAACTTCTCAAGCTGTTTTCAAGTTATGGGCGCAGTTATGTACTGAGTATTTTATCTAATGGGTAATTCTATACTGCTTAGGTAGCTAGAAGTCTTTAGCTCCGTCATTACGAGGCTAATAGGCCATGACCTCAGCATTTTCAACAAACTCAACTGCATGATATTGTCCGTCTGATTGATTAATAACAGAATCGACGATATTCATAAAATTTACGTGATTAAACGGTTTGACGAAAGTATTAGAGGCTCCGAGTGCTTTTGCCCATTCCAGACAATCAGGAAAATGAGTTCCAGTGCCACCACCAGACATAGCTATTATCTTAGCATTTGGATCTATGATTCTTAATTCCGAGATAAGACTTAAGCCATCTTTTTCAGGCATGTAGATATCGGTAATTACTAAGTCAATGTGAGTTGATTCGTATAATAACTCAGCTTCACATCCATTAGATGCTTCAATACAGTGATAACCATACATGGTCAAAACCATTGATAAAATTTCCCGGACTTCAGGTTTATCATCAACAATGAGGACAACTTTTGATCTTCCAGGATAATACACATTCTCTGTAACGCTGACCATTTGAGACCTCCTTATTCACCCTCATTAATTCAAAGTACATGCCATAAAAGTAAGAGTAGATAAGTAGCTGTATATAACCAAGATATAAAAATATTAGAACGATCTTCTTTGAATCAAATGCATTATATGCATTACCTTATTGCACGAACTGCACAGGCCTTGGTCTTAAATTAAGTTTATCAGAGATAGAGTAAATTATGCCAGAATAAATATGGTTCTATTGCTTTGATTGGCTGTAGGTGACATTTGATTTGAAAGAATATCCGGAGTAAGTCACCGTCCCTAGATGTTAAGCACCCCTAAACAGTAGAGGTAAAATAACGAGATGGTATTCTAAACTTAGGATATAGAAAATTAATTCGTTGGCTTCTGATATAGATAGCTTAAGCCTGCTTTTTCAAATCGCTCATATAGAGACTTCAAATTTAGACCCAAAGCTTTAGCTACATGAGTCATATTTCCCCCTAATTCGCGATATGTTTTTAGCATATAATCACGCTCGTTTTGGGCAAGCGTAGCTCGCTCAATATCGCCTTTGTACCCACCACTAAACTGGTGGTCAATATCACCTATTTCAGGAGGCAAATAATCTATTGTTGGTGATGAATCACCCACTAGAAGGAACACTCTCTCCAGGACATGTCTCAGTTCGCGTTGATTACCTGGCCAATCATATCTTTCCAGGGCATCCAGAAATTCTGTATCTCCATCATCCCCAACATCATGGCGACCATTTCTTTCCTTGAAATATTCCACTAGCAAGGGGATATCTTCTTTCCGATCGCGAAGGGCGGGTACATCAATGCTGGCTGAACTTAAGAGATAATACAGATCCTCGCGGAAATTTCCCTCCTCAACCAAGCTGAGCAAATTTTGGGTGCTTGAAGCTATTAATCTGAAATCAGAGCTGACTTCTTTTTGTGCACCTAGCCTAAGAAATTGTTTAGTTTCGATTGCATTTAATAAGGTTGGCTGTAACTCCATGGCCATCTCCCCAATCTCATCAAGAAGAATAGTTCCACCATTGGCGACTTCAAGCAATCCATATTTATGAGTGATTGCCCCAGGGATTGCACCTGCCTCATAGCCGAACAGATCCCCCTTTAATTGATCTGCAGTAATAGTCGAGCAGTTTATGCTTACAAAGGCTTCGCTTTTCCGTGGTCCCTGATTATGTATTGAGCGGGCAATGATGCTCTTTCCTGTTCCAGCTTCACCGGTAATCAAGACTGGAACATCAGAATCTGAAACTTTCTCTATCGCTGTTTTGACCTTTTGTATGGCTTTGGAGTTACCAATTATATCCAGTGACTCGTCTCGCAGAACTTCTTGGCGAAGCATTTCATTTGTTGCTCTGAGATCCCAGCGTTCATGCACCCGGGACACCATGTTGAGCACATCATCATTATTAATGGGTTTAAGGAGATACTCTTCTGCTCCACTCTTCATAGCTTCGAGAGCGCTCTCAATTGAGGAATATCCTGTAAATAACACCACGCTTGTGTCAGGATTTATCAGCTTGACTTGTTTAGTCAATTCTAGGCCAGTCATGTTTGGCATATTGATATCAGATAGTACCAGAGTGTATTGATTTTCTTTAAATAGCTCTAATCCTTCCAAACCATCCTTAGCTACCTCAGCTTCATAACCTTCGGAGTTTAGCAATGCTTTCAGACCTGATCGAATCACCTGCTCATCATCGACGATAAGAATTGAAAATGCTACCATGACTGCTCCTCTTCTAATCTCCCCTTAGCTCATTCATAAATCAGGAATGACAACTCAATAGTAAGATTTTAATAATTTAAGATTCTGATTACAAAATTCCTTCTCAAGCGTACGTGGTTCAGACCAACTCGGTGGAACGTATAATTTTTATTTGTCTTTAAATAGATACTTTCTTGTATCATTCGACAATCCCGATTGCTCTGATCCTTACCTAGGATAATTATTTCCATATCAAGTCAGAATTCACATAATCTTATGGTTTGTATCCAAACATAGTTGTGATATTGAATACAATATTCTTGCCATGACATACTAAGCTACGATCCCGAACTATTTTTTGGATTCAAAAAATCGATTCTCATCGACCCCAGGGGAAACATAAATCCTAAATCTGTACCTGGTGATTTGTTTAGGAGCAAGGACTTCTGACCATGCTAGTATATTTTGACAATCGATAGATCTCCCTATAAAATTCTTTGCAAAACCTGGAATCTGAAGATGAACACATCCCAGTGATCTACTTATGAAACTATTGCAGTATTTGCATAAATACTGTGCAATATATGCATTAGGTTCGTATTGCGGTTACAATTCTTATGATATATAATCATAAATAACAACACCTAAGCCATGTATTTATGTGCTGGCATACGCTTTGACTTATTAAGTGTAGATAAGGAAGGTGTGTCCATGAGAAAAAGAGAGCAATGGGGAGCATAGGGCCTGGGAGATTATGAAAGACTCTGCTAACAAATTTATTGCTGATGCCTATAGTGCTTATAGGATTGTGATAATCATCTTTTTGTTTTTGATCCTCATGTTGGATAAAGCTTTCTCCGCTACCATCTGGTTGGAAGATTTTTCCACCTACACAGAAGGCACCGGTCATGCCGGTAGATCTGATATAGGTGATTACCCGGCTAGTGTGAGTAAATGGACACTGGATTACAGTAACAGTTCATTTAGAAATGACGGTGATTATGTAATGGTTACTAATGGCCTATTTGAAGCACAGGACAATGATCCGGCAACCATCTGGTACTCGGAATCAATTACCATCACTGGATATAGTAATGTTAATGCATCTGTAGACTTATCAAGCTCTGGTGCTAACGGTGGTGACACCCTGGGAGTCTATTATAGCTTGGATGGAGCTACCCCTATCATGTTTACAAATGGTGGTATTGATGGAGGTACAGCCTCAATCACAGCGACAGCCAGTAGCCTGATTGGTACCAACCTCCAAATTATTATCAGGATTTCCAGTAGTGGACAGGGCAAGTTGATGCGCTTTGATAATGTTACCGTATCTGGAACTGTAAGCGATCCTTCAAATCTTTTAACAACACCAGATGCCAACGGCACTGTCATAGATCTCAGCTGGACCCAGAATGCAGGTAGTGAAGATGTCATGGTGGCGTATTCATTAGATGGTATTTTTGGCAATCCTGTAGATGAAACAGCATATGTAGCCACAAATACGATTCCCAGTGGCGGAACTGTTATATATAATGGCGCGAACACCACTTATAGCCATACGGGCTTATTAAAAAATACAACCTATTACTATAAAGCCTGGTCAGTGAATACATCAGATCAATATTCTGCAGGCATTTTAACAAACGATACTTCGTTGCCTGTAGAGTTGGGCGTGTGGAAAGCAAGTGCAGAGAAGGGCGTCGTCAAATTAACCTGGATTACTGAATCTGAGTTTGAGAACCAGGGTTTCATAATTAAGCGGACCTCGACCAGTCTACGCTCTCCAAGCTACGCCGGGCAGGCAGGCTCAGCCACTGGATGGGAAGAGATAGCTTCATTTATAACTCATCTCGAATTAATGGGGCAAGGCTCCACTACACGGCAGACTGTCTATGAGTTCATTGATGCAGATGTATCAGTAGGCGAAACTTATGATTATCAGCTTAGTGATGTAGATTATATAAATACCTTAACTGCTCATGATATTATCAGTGTGACGGTACGGGCAGACGATGAGACCCAGATACCAGGTGGTATTACTTTGTTAGGGGCATATCCCAATCCATTTAATCCCAGCATCACACTCGAATTTGAAATTATGCAGGACTCATTTATAAGCGTCTTGATCTACGATCTCCGAGGCAAAGAGATAGTCAGTTTGGTTCAGGATCAGAGAAGCTCCGGATGGCATAGAGTAGTATGGAATGCACTAGATGCAGAGGGCAGAATCGTTCCCAGCGGCGTATATATGGCAAGAATTCAAGCAGGATCATTTTCACAAACGGTAAAGATGATGTATATGGAATAGTATAAATAATATCTCGGGTTACTGATCACTCAAGGCGGTTATCGTCTTCCCGGGAAGTGTGAAATGGAGAGATCATAAGTGTTCTCAAGAAGAACACAGGGGAGACAAGACCGTGATAAGAAAACCTAGAGCTGGAAATATCTCGATATTTCTTTCACCAGTCATTGGTGAAAGATGAGTCATTACCCATTAATAATGAAATCGCTAGTATTGTATGGGGAAGAGGAAACCTTCCCTCAAGTCACTATATACAATAATACCAGGTCATTATGCCTCCCGCAATATATAGGTTCAGCCTCAAAATTTAATTCTTTGTTGTCAGTTTTGTTGGGAATTTACTTATATTCAACAAAAACGGGGTCTTGCATATGAGTCTTAAACGAAAATTATTTATCATAATTTTTAGTATTGGCATGTTTGCTTTCATGGCACCATCTATCTCATCCTACATCATCGGTAGTAATGCAACGAAACAAGAGACTATTCACAAAATGGAATCTATTCTGGAGAGTAAAATGTATGCCCTCCAGGAGCAGATATCGCACTTAAACCATGGGATGTCTCTACTGACCTCCAGGACCCACCTAAAAAAGATGCTCCACGATTTCTATGAATCCCGGGATGAGGATTTACTAGGTCAAATGATTGAAGAATTGACGAGTGCAAAACAGTCTGCGGAGGGTATCCATGATCTTGGGATACTCGACCTGAACGGTGAAATTATTGTTTCCACAAGCGATTCTGCACGAGCAAGCCATGAGATCATTCCTCCACAATTAAAGAAATTATTACAGCTCAATAATTTTCAATTCTACCTGGATGAAAACAATTCACTATACATTTATTTAACCCAGCCGCTAAGCATCAATGAGAAACGAATCGGATATTTAACTATGTGTCACGATACTAAAGCTATTAGTCAGCTTGTGACTGATTTCTCAGGTCTTGGAAAAACTGGCTTTACGTCACTTAGTAAGCAAATGTCAGATAGTACCGTTTTATTATCGGGACGACGAATTGATGACGAACTCTCACCCTGGAGAATTGTAGACAAATCTGAGTTGGGAAAGATATGTGATCATGTCATTGGAAGGGATCATACCTGCGATCCTAAGCTGCTGATTGGTGTTGATGATCAATATATCGCAATTACTGAATATTTTGAACCTCTGAGCATGGCAATCTCTGTTAGAATAGCTACCTCAGAAGCCTTTAGATCCGTCCAAATATTAAGAAACGCATTGATAGCAGCTGCCATCGTCGCATACTTGCTCATCTGGTGGTTGTCTATATATCTGGCAAATCTATTCACTCGACCCATCAACAAGTTGACTCAGTCTGCCAAGCAGATCAGTGAAGGTGATTATTCACAAAAAGTATTAACAGAATCTCAGGATGAAATTGGGGAATTGGCGCATTCTTTTAATGTGATGATTGATAACCTCAGTGCTTCGCAAAAAGAAACCCAAACAGAAGCTCAGAAAGCCCAAATTTATCTAAATACTGCCTCAACGGCAATGCTGGCCTTGGATCAGTCGGGAATGATAATTCTAGCGAATCCATTTTGTCACAAAGCTCTTGGCTACAATGAAGGCGAGCTCATTGGAAAAAATTGGTTTGATACATGCCTACCGCTTGCAATAAGGGCAGATGTTAAGAAAGTTTTCCAAAATTTGATGCAAGGTGAAATCGAACCGGTAGAATATTACCACAACCCTATTCTTTCCAAGAGTGGTGAGGAACGATTATTTGCTTTTCACAATTCAATATTGACAAATGATTCTGGTGAAATAATTGGAACCCTATCATCAGGCACGGATATCACAGAACACAACCAGATCCAGGAAGCACTGAGAGCGAGCGAGGAAAATTATCGTAATGTTGTCCAGGATCAGACTGAGTTCATCATGCGTTTCAAACCGGATGGTACTCGAATTTTTGTGAATGACAGCTACTGCCGTGTCTTTAATACCACACCCGAAGCTGCACTTAACACGAGTTTTTTTGATGATCTACCCCCTGAGCAAGTAAAAAGGATCAAGAAAAAGTTTAGCACCCTCAGTGAAGATAATCCAGTTATGATTGATGAACATAAAATAGTAAATGGGGATGGCACAAGCGTCTGGCACCTGTGGACAGATCGAGGGGTTTTTGATGAAAGTGGTGTTTTGATTGAAATTCAAGGTGTGGGTCATGACATCACTGAACGCAAACAGTCTGAGAATGAAAGTCAGAAATTAGCCGCGGTTGTAAATCAATCGCCGGCATCTATTGTGATAACCGATACCGATGGCAATATTGAATATGTTAATCCAAAGTTCGTCGAGCTTACAGGTTACAGACATGAAGAGGCTATCGGGCAAAAGCCCAGTGTTTTAAAATCCGGGGCACAATCTGATGAATACTATAGAAACCTTTGGGAAACGATTAGCGCGGGAAAAACCTGGACGGGTGAGTTCCAGAATAAAAAGAAAAATGGAGAACTTTATTGGGAATCTGCCAGCATCTCTCCCCTTGTTGACACAAAGGGAAAAACGATTCAGTATTTGGCAGTGAAAGAGGATATCACTGAGCGCAAACTAGTTGAAGAAATCCTTAGAGATAATGAAGAAAAATACCGTCTCATTGTAGAAAATGCCAATGATGGCATAGAAATCGTGCAAAACGACCATTTAATATATTCCAATACTCGTTTGGCTAAAATGTTGGGATATACAGTGGACGAGATAGTGAATATACCTTTCCACAAAATATTTACCGAGGAAGGCTTGGTTGAACTCAATGAACGCGACAAAAAACGTAAAGCAGGTCAGACTTTACCCAATAAATATGAGACCACACTGCTTAAAAAGGATGGAAGTGTTATTGATGTGGATGTCAAATATGAGATCATATCATACTTGGGAGCCCCAGCCACATTTTCCATCATCAGAGATATCAGTGACCAGAAATTAGCTTCAGAATCATTAACTAAATATGCTAAGCGTCAGGAACAATTACTGGAGACAGCCCACAGTCTGGGTTCTACCCTGAATGTTGCCACTGTTCTTGACCAGGTGGGAAAGAAAATTCAAGATCTCCTTAGTTGTGAAGGTGTAACAGTTTATCTCCTGGATGAATCACGCACAAAATTGAATCCTGCCGTTTCACACGAACCCAAGCATGATAAAAAAATAATGAAAACCGTTGTGGATGTTGATCACTCTCTAACTGGGCAAGTTGTAAAAGCCAAAAAGGGCATGATTTTTAATGATGCCTCCAACCAACCGGGGGCATTTCAGATACCAGGAACACCCAAGGAGGATGATGACCATTTGCTTATTGTTCCACTACTCATCCAGGAAGAAGCAATCGGAGCCATCTGAGGAGATGTCATATGATCTGGGACGCATTATTGAGGACTCTCTCAATGAGATCTATTTATTTGACGCTGAAACTTTGAATTACAGATTTATTAATAAAGGAGCACGTGAAAACCTGGGTTATACAAAAAGAGAGATGGTCAAATTGACTCCCTTAGATATTAACCCGCAACACGATCCAGCTTCCTTCGCGCAGCTCCTTAGCCCTTTGAAATCGGGAGAGAGTGATAATATCCAAATTGAGTCGATTCATCGTCGCAAGGATGGCTCTGATTATCCGGTGAATATTGGTCTACAGATGAGTAGCTATAGGCGAAAACCTTGCTATCTAGCTATTATTTCGGATATTTCAGATAGAAAGGGCCACGAAAAACGACAACTGGATCTAGAGGCACAGCTCCGCCAATCCCAGAAACTGGAAGCTGTAGGGACCATGGCCGGCGGCATCGCCCATGATTTCAACAATATCCTCCAGGGACTGTATCTCTATTCAGGCATTATCAAAAAACAACTTCCTGAAGATGAACAACTTCATGCAAATTTTCAACACATAGTGGATTCAGGAGATAGAGCAAAAGACCTGGTTAAACAAATCCTCACCTTTAGTCGTAAGGAAGATACAGATCTTAAACCTGTTAAGATCCAGTACCTGATTAAAAATGCGCTGAAATTGACTCGCGCATCCACCCCAACTACAATAGAGATTACTGATCAGATTGATTCGGACTGTGGTCCAATTCTTTGTGATTCCACTCAAATCCATCAAGTTTTTATAAATATCTGCAATAATGCCATACACGCAATGAGAGAGTCTGGGGGCAAACTGACAGTAAGTCTAAAGAAAATAGATGCACAGATAGAAATAGAGCCCGGCCAGATCAGAACAAATAATAATGGGGTCGCAGAACTTCTCATCATGGACTCAGGTCATGGAATGGAAGCTGATATTTTGGAAAAAATATTTGATCCCTTTTTTACTACTAAAGATACTGATGAAGGCACTGGATTAGGCTTGTCCATTGTCCATGGAATTATCAAAGAAATAAATGGGCAGGTAATTGTAGATAGTACACCCGGTGAGGGTACCACATTCCGGATTCTAATGCCCATTTGTGCAGAGACTGTAACATTTGAGGATAATAGTGAGTATAGCGAACCAGTGGCTAAGGGAGTACGAGTGCTTCTGGTTGATGACGATAAGATGATCTCAGGGGCTGGCAGGCATATTCTAGAGGATAAAGGTTATCTCGTAGATACTGCTAATAATGGCGAAGCTGCCCTTGAGCTATTTCAAAGAAATATCAAGACTTATGATCTTATCATTACTGATCTGACCATGCCCAAAATGACTGGTCTAGAACTGACCAAAGCGATCAGAAAACTTTCAAAAGATGTGTACATCATCCTGACCAGTGGTAATCTTGATCCTAAATTACAGATAGAATTCGAATCACTTGGCTTTAATGGTTTTGTTCGTAAACCGTGGACAGCATCCGAGATGCTAAAATCCATAGATTCCCTGTTTCCAAAGTAAAGTATGAAAGATACTGTGAAAATGAATCCATTAATAAAATCTGAACCTGATAACTCCATAAACCGGCTACGCCAGGAAGAGTTAAATGTGACCAAAACAAGATATACAGAGTTGTTTAAAGAGTCGGCAGATGCCATGCTTATCATCAGTAAAAATAGATTCATAGACTGTAACAAAGCCACGGTTGATATGCTTGGATATAATAACAAGACAGAATTTTTAGACACACATCCGTCTGAGCTATCGCCTCCCAAACAACCAGATGGGAAAAATTCACTCACCAAAGCTGATCGGATGATGCAGCTCGCCCAAGAAAACGGGAATCACAGATTCGAATGGGATCATGTCCGGGCAAATGGAGAGGTTTTTCCTGTTGAAGTCTTATTGACAACGATCTCATCTGAAGAACACGGTGAATTATTTCATACAGTCTGGAGAGATATCACTCAAAGAAAACAAGCCCAGCGACTCGAGGAGGCTATCTCAGCACTAGCTCGAAAGTTAACTGCCATCATTGACATGAAAGAAATCGCAATGGTGGCTGCGAAATCGATCAGATCATATTTCGAAAGCGATGCTATTTCCATTAATTATATCGATCATAAGGCTTTGATCAATAGGGGTGTATATACTGAGGATACTCCAATTGGTGCAACAGAACCTACCGAGTTTGAACCTCTTTCAACTCCATTTGAAAAATTGGATCCAGACAGTATCCAGGGGACACCAGCACCAAAACTTCTTAATAGGCCAAAAGAAGCCCTGTCAAAAAAACCCTTAGGTCGTCCTTTTGGGGAAATAGATAGAAGAAGTGCCTCCCTGCTGTTTGCCCCCATTATGTGGGACAATACCAAAGTAGGTGAGGTGACGGCACAAAGCTATACACTCAATAAATATTCCGAGAAAAGTTTAAACCAATTACAGATGTTTGCAAATCAGATAGGTGGAGCTTTTCTCAGGGCATTAGTCTCAGAAAACCTTTTACAGGAGCATGAAGAACTTCTTAGAAATCAATCCAGGCTCAAAATGTCACAAGAATTAGCCCATGTGGGTACCTGGGAAAATGATGCAGAAAAGGGTTCAAGTTACTGGTCTGATGAGCTCTATAAAATCTATGATATAGACCCAAAAGTAAATGTTAGGTTGAAGCATCTATTGGATAGAATTCACCCAGACGATGTGGAACTATTCCACGATGAGGTGAAAACCAAAGCACCCATAAGAACTGATTACCGCATAATTCTTCCTGATGGTACCATTCGTTATATACATGAAGAATTGGGAAAACCAGATCTTAAAGACGGTGTGGCAGTAGTAGAGCGTGGCTCAGCACAAGATATATCCCGATTGAAAAATGCTGAGAATCAACTCTTCCAATCTCAAAAATTAGAAGCACTAGGAACCATGGTTGGGGGGATAGCCCATGAATTGAACAATGTCCTTCAGGGGGTTTTTCTCTACGGCGGGATATTAGAGAGTCAGCTTCCTCAGGATGAAAATATTCAAACTAGCTTTAAAGCAATTATGAGTGGTCATGATCGCGCTCACAAGATCATATCTCAGATCATGGCTTTTAGTAGACAATCCGAGACCAATTTTGAGGTGCAGGATATTAAACCAATTTTAATGGAAGCGATTGATTTCCAGAAAGCTTTAACCGCTTCTCAAATCGAGATCATTGGGAATATTGGGGAATCATCAGGATTAGTTCGTTGTGATTCGACACAATTGAGACAGATCATCATGAATCTATGTAATAATGCCATTGATGCCATGCCCGACGGTGGCAAACTCGACATCAGCATGATCGAGACCAGACCTTCTCATGAATTATTGCTTAAAGATACTGACGACAAGGAAAATGTGTTCCTGGAAATCAACGTATCAGATACAGGGAGTGGGATGGATAAAGACACCCTACAGAAAATATTTGATCCATTTTTCACCACTAAAGAAGTGGGAAAAGGCACTGGATTAGGTTTATCCCTGGTGCACGGAATGGTGGAACAGCTGGGCGGCAATATCACCGCTACAAGTACCATTGGAAAAGGCAGTACTTTCAAAATCCTATTACCTTCTGTAGATAAAAAACATTCCTCCGGAGATGGAGATAATACATGATGATGAACCCTATATTAAGGCAAGACTCGGGGGCTAGGTGCATAATTTAATTAAAGATGATTATAAGTTGTTTGAATTTCTTCCAGGTGCTCTCATCGAGATTGATATAGCTGAGCAATTAATAATTTATATGAATAGGATGGCATTATTTCTATTTGGCTATACCCCTGATGAAATCGAATCAGGTCTTATGCTGAAGGATATTTTCCAGAATGATACAGAGTATGATCGCGCAGTCAAAGTTGCTGAGCAATTTGGATTAATAAGCTTTAAGGACCAGGAGGAATACACTCGGATAGAAAATCAAGATTTGTACAATTTTATGATGCGAAAAAAAGATGGTAATGAATTTTTTGCTGAGTGCCAGGGTTCATTTGTATTGGATGACAAAAAGACCCCTGTGGGTGTCCGTCTTTATATACGAGACCTCACTAAGCAGCGAGTTATGGAATCTGCCCTCCAGGAGAGTGAGGAGAAATATAGAACTCTGGTCGAGGACTCATCCGATCTGATCTATTTGATCGATAACAAAGGCCGGATTCTTTCTGTAAATAAAGCTGCAGCGACTTTCCTCCATCAGAAACAATCAGATATTGAGGGCAAAAATATTTCTGAATTGTTCCCCAGGGAGAACGCAGAGGTGTATCAGAAAAGCATTGGAAAGGCTTTTGAGACTGGCGAAAGCAAAACCTATGAATCGGTGTTGCTCATCGGAAAACAGACTGTGTGGCTAAGTACATCCATAAATCCTGTGAAAGATGGTTCCGGAGAGGTGACAGCCGCATTTGGTGTCAGTAGAGATATTACCAAGCTAAAGAGGATGGAAGCAACACTACAAGAGGAAGCCGAAAAATATAGGGGGCTGGTTGAGAAAGCTGGGATAGCCATCATCATTGATGATAAAGATGGTAATATCAATTACACCAATGAGAGATTTGCCAATATATATGGATATTCCCTGGAAGAGATTAATCAGAAGAGTATACAGACTTTGGTTCATCCTGATGATGTCGACCGGGTATTAAGGCATCATAATGACAGAATTAGAGGGAAAAAAACTCCAACAAGGTATGAATTCAAAGGAATAAATAAAGATGGGTCAATCTTGTCATTAGAGACTGATGTTACTCTCATGAGAGAAGGTGACGAGATCGTTGGGGCCAGATCTTATCTTTGGGACATCACTGATCGCAAGCAGGGCGAGGAAAAATTACTGGAAAGCGAGATGAATTTTCGCCTGTTGGCCGATTATACCTATGACTGGGAATATTTGCTGAGTCCTGAGGGAAAATATATCTCTAATTCTCCCTCCTGTGAACGTATTTGCGGTTATACGCACGAAGAATTTGAAAAAGACCCAGAGCTGCTGTTAAGCATAGTCACTGATGATTTTCATGAAACAGTATCCAGACATTATCATGATGAGAAAACCCTAAGTACACCTCATTGTGAGATTGAATTTCAGATCAACCATAAAGATGGATCCATAAAGTGGTTGAATCATCACTGTAATCCTGTTGTCGATCACAAGGGTAACTATATAGGCAGACGAGGAAACAATCGTGATATCACCGATCGTAAGCAAACTGAGATTGAACTTAGTCAGTACAAATACATTGTTTCAACTACCTCTGACATGATGGCTTTTGTGGACAGCAACTATGTTTATCTCGCTGCGAACAAAGCTTATGTGCAATCCTTCAACAAGACCTCTGAGGAAGTTGTCGGCAAGACATTCAGCGACGTTTTTGGCGAAGCATTTTTTACTTCAGTGATAAAACCTAATGCGGATAGATGTCTAGATGGAGAGACAATTCGTTACCAAACCTGGGCAGAGTACCCTGCTCATGGCAAAAGGTATATGGACTCCAGCTACAATGCTCATTATGACAGTGACCATAAAATTATGGGTTTTGTGATTACTACCCGTGACATCACTGATAGAAAGGTAGCAGAAGATGAAAGGGGTGCCCTGGAATCACAACTCCGTCAGTCACAAAAGTTGGAAGCTGTTGGCACCATGGCAGGAGGGATTGCTCATGATTTCAATAATATTCTTCAAGGCTTCTATCTTTATGCGGGTATTATTAAAAATCAATTACCTGTGGAGGGGGAGCTCAGGTCTCATTTCCAAAAGATTATTGAAGCAGGGGACCGAGCCAAGGAATTGGTTAAGCAGATACTCACATTCAGCCGCAAAGAAGGTGCCGACCTGAAGCCGATCCAAATTCAGTACCTTATCAAAGATGCCCTGAAATTAACACGCGCATCAACACTCAGTACAATCGAGATCGTCGAGGAGATCGATACCAGTTGTGGAAATGTACTTTGTGACGTTACTCAACTTCATCAGGTTTTTGTCAATCTCTGTAATAATTCAATCTATGCTATGAAGGAGAATGGCGGGGTTCTCACAGTCAAGCTCCAAGAACGTGAAGCCGAAATCGGACAGGAAGCGGGAGTATCACTCTCTTCAAAGAATAAATATGTCGAATTGCTGGTAGGTGATACGGGCTGTGGAATGGATGATGAGTTAATAGAAAGTATTTTTGATCCTTTCTTCACCACCAAGGATGTGAACGAAGGGACAGGACTGGGATTGTCCATTGTACATGGGATCATCAATGACATGCAAGGAAATATCGAGGTAGAGAGTGAGCCTGATAAGGGCACTACAATTAGAATTCTGATGCCCATTTATGAAGATGAAGTTATAGGTGACGCCGAGAAGGAAGCTGATCAGGTGAAAATCAGCGGTTTAAGAATTCTGTATGTCGATGATGATAAGATGATCTCAGGGGCAGGTAAAGTGATCCTGGAAGAGCAGGGTAGTACTGTAGATATTGCCAATGATGGATTTGAGGCTCTAGAGATGTTTCAGAAGGACATCAATGTCTATGATCTGATAATCACCGACCTGACCATGCCCAAGATGACAGGCCTGCAGCTTGTCAAGGAAGTCCGCAAACTATCAAAAAATGTGGTCATTCTCTTGACGAGTGGTGTGGTAGATTCGGATGTAAAGAAAGATTTCGAAAAGCAGGGCATCAATGCTTTTCTTCAGAAGCCGTGGGTACCCGAGAAATTGATCCAAATGGTTTCCTCACTCATCGAGGCAAAATGAAATTGTGTATATTAAATGAAAGATAGGTAGGTAGGAACATGATTACATTTACAATTCTTGTTGTAGACGATGAAAAAAATATAAGAGAAGGTCTTAGAACGCTTCTGAAATTAGAAGGTTATGATGTTGAGATAGCCAAAGATGGCCAGGAAGCACTGCAGCTCTTTAAGGAAAATGAGCACACCCTGGTTCTGTCTGATATCATGATGCCAAATATGACGGGTATTGATTTACTAAAGCAGATTAAAATAATAAATCCAGATACGAATGTGGTCTTGTTTACGGGCTATTCATCTATTGACAATGTTGTCGATGCCATAAAATCCGGGGCCTTGGAGTATCTCCCAAAGCCGATCAATAATGATGAACTGCTGGGTATGGTATTGCGTATCTATAACCGCGAGGAACTGAAGGTGAATAATGAAATGCTGCGTCAGGAGATGTTACGCAGCAAGTCAGTGCAGATTATCGGTAAATCCGTCGGTGTTAAAAAAGTTAAAAAAGAAATTAAGCAGGTAGCACAATCTGACATTCCCGTCATGATAACAGGAGAAACTGGTACTGGAAAGGAGCTAGTGGCAAAATCTATCCATGATCAGGGTCCACGCAAGGATCAACCCTTTGTGGCCATTAATTGTGCATCAATTCCCTCAGATCTTCTAGAGAGCGAACTATTTGGGCATGAGCGTGGTGCATTTTCGGGAGCTGTGACCCGCAAATACGGCTTGTTCGAAGTAGCCAATAAAGGAACCATTCTGCTGGATGAAATTGGCGAGATGTCAGTTGACCTGCAGCCAAAAATACTAAGAGCCATTGAATCAAAACAATTTAGAAGATTAGGTGCGCAGAAAGAGGTCAGCTCAGACTTTAGAGTAATCTCATCTACTCATAGAAATCTTCTGTCCCTGGTGGATAGCGGACGATTTCGAGAAGATCTATTTTATAGATTAAGCCCCTTTATTATTGATGTACCAGCCTTACGAAGACGAAAATCAGATATTCCGCTGTTGTTGGATTTCTTCAGTATGAAAAAGAGCCGTCAGGACCCCAAATTCGAGGGTGAATCAGAGTTTGTTGCAGCCCTGCAGAATTATAATTGGCCTGGAAATATCAGAGAACTCCAAAACGCTATGGAGAGGGTCTTTTTGCTAGCCGGTAACGAGGTTCCCAGTGTAGATCATTTACCACCTGAGATTCAGGATATTAAGTCTCAGCTTGAGGGTAATACGCTGGATGCATCTGAAAGACCTACTCTAGAGGATATAGAACGAGACTATATGCTTAAGATTTATCGTGAGCTGGGTGGAAATAAAACGCATGTGGCAAAAGCTCTGGGGATAAGCCTCAGGTCATTGTATAACAAACTTGAGAAGTATGATATTAAGAACTAGCTGAAAATTGTACTCTGAGATTTAAATATGCAGGGGTCATGATTTAACCAATACAAGCACCCTTGCCAGATTCTTGGCTCTCGGAATTTTGCATTGCTCAAATTTACCTATAAAATAAACCTACGGTTTACTCCTCAACTGCGTGAACTGAATCCAAATTAACATACTAACAATATCCAGGGTGACTATACTCCTCTCTTTAAACTCTAGATCACCGATTAAGGCACTCCAGGCCCTCAGGAGCCATCATGGATATACAATCTGGGCTTTCCCTAACCCTTAAGGCTTAAGATTAGCGTTAAGCTCATCCACAAAGGTCTCTGAGACGTGTACAGGTCTATACTATTTCAGCTCTTTTTTTCTGAAAGTTTTATTCGAGGATAGAAAAGAATACGATTGCCCCAAAACGACATCAACCCCAGAGCGGGGTTGATGTTTGTGTTACTATGTCCGGGGAGACAATATTTTAGGATTAGTTCTGGGACAAACTTTTAGTGAATTCTTTCCCCCCGACGGTGGCGTTGGAAGTGATTGATAGAAGCTTGATCATGGGGATGAAAAGCCTCATACTCAATAAATTTTATATGGAGGAGAGGAAAGTTGTTTGGTGTTTACCCCGCCTGTTTTCATTTCAGGTAATTCCTTTCCATCCTTATAATTAGTCATTGTCTACAGTATATATTTCAAAGCTTGTGCCAAACGAAATAAATATCATAACATACTGTAAATAAAAAAGATATAAGCTATTATAGATTTGACGATTATGAAGATAATGCATTTTGTACATGGCAATTATGCAGGTATTTCATATTGATTACTCGACTAGAAAATTTGTATGGCAATTGCTTGCCAGGAGAGCAAGCTATAATGAGAATTATGGAGAGAAGCGTTGCGTTAACTCTTAATCTTTAAACGATGTTTAGTGAAGGACCTGTGGTAAATCTTATGCCGGCATGCGGCTCAAAATCTCTAAGCATTATGAAGGTGGGACTATCGAGATTGCCATGGAGGCTAACTGGCGAGACTAGTCTTTGTCCATTTGTTAATTTTCCAGCGGCCGATCTGTTTAGGCCAGTCATAATCATTCTGGTTCCCAAATCCCAGCGTCCAACGGTAGTATTCATCAAATTCACTATCCAATAAGTTGATGTTATCAAGCAGGGAAATAACCTTGCTTACCACAGGGCCACTCAATGTGGCATTTTCAAGATTGATGCGGCCGGCACAATAAATGGCGCCTTCTATTAGATTTCCACCCACAATTGTGATCACAACATTTGGGTTGGTAAATACCAATGCAGGGAGCGCATGAGTAGAATCCCCAGGAATGGCAGCTCTCACAGTATTTGTTCCTGTGAAAGTGATGCCTTTTCCGGTGAAGACGAGGGTTGAATTGTCCAATGCGATACTATCGAGTTCAATATTGTTACCCGTGAAAATGTGGATACCCTCACCGCTTACTTCGTCTTCTTTCCAGGAGGCTTGATTTGCATTGTGAATATCAACAGCATTATTGATGAAGTATTGTAGATCAACATCAGGCAAAAAGTCAAATTGTCGCATCCTATATTTTTCTTCGATACCTATTGAGTATCCATAAGGATTGATCAATAAGTTAGTGGCCAACCCTCGATGAAAATGGGTATCTTGGGTGAGATCCAATTGGACCTCAGATTGCAATCCAAACATTTCAACATCCACTGACAAGATTTGGGTCACAGACTCCCAGGTACAGACGATATCATCAGAAATTGAGTTTACCAGTGAATCAACCTCGGCATTAATTAGCCACAGGCTTTCGTTGATGGTTGATTCTACTGCGTATTGTAATTTTATATTATTTACGGTTTCCTGGGAAACCGAACGAGAGACTGCAGAAAGATCAAGAACAGCCAACCCTGTAAGTGTAAAAGTTACAAACATCATTATTACCGCTACTAACATGGATACCTCCGTATCATCTGCTTACTCTAGTTCAATCCGCATGCCAGTAAAATAATAACATCATAACTAATTGATAATTATGTATATATGCAGTTATTCATAAATTGAATAATTGACTGGTATGCATTAATTACATACTTGAAATGCACAATATGCAGAGTTGGGGTAGACTCAAAATGACTGCGGATCTAGACAGAATTGTAGCGAGATAAAATTGTCGATTTCCACAGAAGTTTTTGGATAAACACGGCGAATTTCTCTGAGCTATCTGAGGCGAATCGCAGAGTGAAATTTGTACAAATTTATAGCACTGTGATGTTATTGCAGGACTTGCAAATGTGTATGCAATATTTGCATAATGTTAAGTTATTTCAATCTTCCAATAGTCCATAACAGCAATAATATCAGTATAATAACCATCTAAAAATCATTCGGTATGAAAATTGGATATATATGTATGTTAATAATACAAACATATCCGGGGAGGGATATCTCATTTTTAACTATGCTTCAAATAGAATTGCTCTCTGTCTTCTCATCGTGGCAAGCTTTCTTCTACCCTTAAATAATCTCATAGCGCAGACCTGGCCGACTGATTCTGATTGGGTCCCAATGATCGATAACAATTGGGAACCGCTTCAGGATGCGGATGAAGGCCATTCTACCATAGAAGAGATCATCCCAGACGAGTATGGAAACATCGCCTATTTCTATTATGATCAGACAACCCTGTTTGTCCGCATGACCCTCCAAAGTGATCCTATCGATCGGAGAGGACTGAAGAGTGCACTCTGGCAAGTCTACCTCGATCAAGGCATGGATGGCTTTCCGGACTGGCTCATTCTTGCTGATGGAATTAACGAGGAGTTAATCACTCTTTACAATGGTGGGCAGGATGCAGATCCCGAGATTCAGCACTCAATCATTTCAAGACCAGTGAAGTCTAAGATTATCCGCGAGGTTAATGCCGGATATAGCATCTTCTCTCTCATCACATATTTAGACATACAGGTTCCACTTACATCGCTACAAATATCTGGATATGATAGAAATATCATATTTGACAGACCCTTAAAGATAGTCTGCTCAACAAATGCTGACATTGGTGGGGACTATAGTTCTATTTCTGATGCCTTCGCCAGTGTACCACAAATTTCAAAGGGACACTATGGGGTCATTCACGATGCTGGTGATCCATTGCCCTACTCAAATGAGGGCGTATATAAATCACCTGATGTCATCAGTCTTCAAGGTGAAGGATGGCCCACCTCAAGCTCCCCTTACTTCAATGGCGGCGTCCGGAACATCCGGATCCTAAGCTCAAACTATGAACTAGCCTGGTTTGGTAGCGTGAGCACAGATGCCAGTGGTTATTTAGCACCCGATTTCACCCTTAATGATGAGAATGAACAAGCCCACCATCTTGCAGACTATGTTGGGCAAGATATTGTAGTTTATTTTTATCCAAAGGACGATACTCCTGGATGTGTGAAAGAAGCTTGTAGTATACGCGATGGCTATTCTCTTTTTGAAGAAAGGAAGATCAAGGTCTTTGGCATTAGCTATGACACGGCAGCTTCACATAAGAAATTCAAAGATAAACACAATTTACCGTTCACATTATTGTCTGACACAAGCAAAAGTGTCGCTAAACAATATGGTTCTGCAGGTTTATTTCTACCAAAACGTAAGACCTTTTTGATTAATAAAGAGGGCTTAATCTTTAAAACCTACAATGATGTTGATGTTACCTCACATGCAGATGATATTCTTAATGACTTTCAAAAATACTATTCAGAAAATCCCTAGTTAGAATGAACCTTCATAGGAATCTCTTCTAAATATCAAGAGTTAAGAGTATCTAACTAATTACAATCCCACCTTTTCGACAGCTTTGTCGAACTATGCAATTAATGTCGAATTATATTCAATATATAGTTGAGATATAATTTATTTAACAATAATATAAACATATAGATAACGATACTTCCATAACTCTTCCAAAAGATGGCACAACAATTGGATATATGATATCAATGTTTTGAATTGAAAGAAATATGGAGAAATAAATGAAAAAGACATGGACAATAAGCTTACTGATAGTGACAAGTTTGATTTTTTTAAATGGGTGTGATAATGATTCAGATATCACAGCCCCTACAGATGATCAAAACTCTTTAGAGCTAATGTTAATCGAAGAAACTATCGCTGCTTTCCCTCTGGACTCGCTAAGTGAAGAAGAGATTGCTGGTCTGGAACTGATGAGGGAGGAGGAGAAACTTGCGAGAGATGTGTATCTTCATCTTTATGAAACCTGGGGAATGAAAATATTTAGCAATATTTCCAATAGTGAATCGACTCATACCTATACCATTAAAGTCATCTTGGATCGATATGTTATAGAAGATCCAGTAACTGATGATACCATAGGTGAATTTGAGAATGAGCACTTATTGGCCCTTTACAACAGTTTAACAGCCATTGGGGACAGTAGTCTGGTCCAGGCATTGACAGTGGGTGCGACGATTGAGGATTTGGATATTTACGACTTACTTGAGTTGACAAAGATTACAGACAATGAAGATATATTATTTGCTTACGATAATCTCACCAAGGGTTCAAGAAATCACATCCGTTCATTCGTATCAAAATTATCTGGATATAACATAGATTATAAGGCTCAGTTTATTGAGGAAGCCTTACTAGACAGTATTCTAAGTACTCCAAAAGAGACAGGTAACATGTAAAGCATTTTAAAGGAAATTGGATGTACAACTAGGCTCCTATCTTTTTGATGGGGGCCTTTTTTGTCGATTTAGGTGGTGGGTAAAAGAGGAACTCAAAACTCCTTAGCTCTTTACGGGCTATGGCTGTCTCATTTATCCCCAAAATCTGATGGAGGATATCCCAAAAACGATTGCTGTGGTTTTTCTGGATAGTGTGGGCCAACTCATGTAGGAGTACATAATCTCGAATATCATCAGGTAGATAATAAAGCTTTTGGTTTAGGCTGATATTATTCTCATGTGAGCATGAGCCCCATCTAGATTTTTGATCTCGAATACTGACCTTGTTATAGCTGAATTGATTTGCACTAGCCAACTTTGAAAGTCTACTGGTCAAGATCATACGTATTTCAGCAAGTGGTTTGAGCTCTTGAGAGGAAAAAAATGCTAAAGATTTTTCCTCCGTCTGATGCGCGCTGGAAAGCGCTTTTTTGATCCAGTTAGACTTCTTTTCGATGAAGATATTCGCCTTTTTTTGAGAAAGTCCAACTGGTATTAATACCTGGATTCCAAGAAAGGGTTTAACTGAAATTCTGAGTCTACTAATGCGCTTGCTGGAGGAAAAATGAATCTGCCCAAATGTGGGGTGATCTACAGTCCAAGATTTTGAATAAAGTGCTGACTTAGTTCGGGAGAAAATGCTCATTAACCTGGGTTAACTCTCTAGTTTTATTGATAATGGCTGGATATGATAACTCAAGAATATTCGCCATGCGATGTTTGTTATAGCCGTATTTTTCATAGAGATAATGTATCATTTCTTGCTCAAATATTTTGTTGATCTCTGCCCAACTCAATTCATTATGTTCATGGATAAATTCTTGAGCCGGGTGCTGCGAGGTAGAAGAGTTATCCGTTGTCTCAACTAGTTCATACCCTCTCTCCAATAAGCGAGTCTTGAGAGAATAGAGGGTGGTTGGTGGCATGCTTAATTTAGCTGCCAGTAGTTTCCCTTTGGATATTTCTTTACTGTGATATAGGATCAACTGATGTTGAAATATATCTTTGATTGTTCGCCATGATTTACCGGCTGCAAATGAGAAGTAATCGGGGGCTTTCTTTGGGGCAGCTATCTGTCGTGTGGTTGAGGATAATAAACGTAAATGCCCATCCACTACCTTTTTTCGATCTCCTGTTAAACTGATCCCGTGCTCGGCATATCTTAGAGAGTGTTCTTGTCCAATTCTATAATAGTGCTCAGCCTTCTCAAGGTCGTGGAAATGGTTCTCATAGGTTTCTCCCAAATACAGACATTGATCAGGAACCATGACGATATGGTCGAGCTCAAGACTAATATCCAATGCCTTTTTTAAATGTTCCATGGCCAGTTCCATATGGTCACTTTTTGCCTCGAGTAGGGTAAGTACTTCATATTTTGATGCTAGAACGGGATCTAAGGGACTAGAAAATTCAATTTTGTCGAGTTGTTTACGAGCAAGCTCTGGCTCACCTTTATGGTAATGAAGTACTGCAATTGAGATTTCAATCTGCTTTTTCATTAAAGCAATACTGTGTTGGTTAACTAAGGCGAGAGCTCTATTGAAATATGAAGTAGCAGCGGTGTAATTATTTTCCGTTCTAGCTAAAATTCCCAATAACCGCCATCCTCCGCAGGCAATGGCGTGGGCATCAAGTTTCTCCATCTCATTAACAGCTTTTTCAAAATTTATCAGGTATGATCGGTCTTTACTTACTTTTAATGCTTCTTGTTGCATGCTCAATGAAGCAAGAAATTTTTTATTAGTAGAGAGTGTGACCCCTTGATGAAAATATTCCATACTTCTTATTGGATCATCGATTTTGTTGGCAAGAACACCTTGCTCATATGCAAGAAAGGCTATGGTCTGATTCGCAATTGCTTGTGACCACTGCGATTTTGTTTCCAAAATACTTAGTGAAGTCTCATGGAGTAATTGATGACTTTTAAATAAACAGCCCTGTATTGACAGGAATTTTGCTCTACCTATATCAATAAGGGGCTGTTGCCAGGGTAGGGTTTGAATTGTATCAAGGTGGGCATATAGCTTTTGAGTATACTCAACATCTCCAAAACCAACTAAACTGAAGAACTCCCAGAAATCATCGAAGAAATCTTCATTATTAGAAGAAAATATTTGAAGTGTTTTATTTAGTGAAGCTGATTGCGTGCTTTGATTGGACGGCATACAGGAAAATAGTATAATTATCCTGATAAACGATAAAAATAATTATTTATACAGTATTTCGTAGGGGTGAGATTAATCTTGATCGGGAGATAGAACAAAGGGGGATTGCAGGTACTTGTTGGGTATGATCGCAATAAGCTGATCCAGCTCATCTTTTTCAATTATTTCACACTCCAGGGTACGACCGACAATCTTTTTTTCTAGTTCTAGCTTGGCTAAGATACCGGACAGAGTCGATGTTGATGGCTTATTCATACCGTGGATACGAATAATTTCCAGGTGTTTTTCCTGGCTTGAACTATATCCATTTGTGTTATGGATGCTAATTTCGAAAGTATTGCCATCAACAATATTGGTCACCAAGCCTTTGATTCGCTTTGCTATAAAGGGCTTGGGCTCTACATTCAATGCTGAACTTGTTAGAGGTGCCTGTTGCTTGTTAGTGTCTATGATACGCATATTTTATTCCGTGGCGTTTAACCGAATGATAGAATGTTAATTTGTGGAGTTTCTAGTTTCATGCGCAGGGTTAATCTAGTTTGATAAAATGGCAGGTACAATAAAAATTTTAATAAAATGTAAAAAATGTTATAAATTTCCTTTTTCGCATGTATATTGAAAGTGGAGGAAACAAAATTTAATGGAGGAAATTATGAAAGTTAGAATTCTCGGGGTACTGATACTAAGCGTATTGTTCCTGGTAAGTTGTGAAAATCCTATGGAGTCAACAAGCGAGCAGAGCCTTTACAAGGGTGAGATCGTTCAGACTGAGAAAGCACCATTTTTAGTAAATGAAAATAGTCTAGCTAAAACGACAACTGCTCATGTGGTCATTAGTGACCTGGTTAATGAGGGAACCGTATATGGCTTACAAACAAATGCTGCCGTATATGCTGCCACTGGTGGGGAAGTACTCCCAACCAATACCTGGATCGCGAACCAGAACTCAGCTCCAATTGAGGTAGGTTTATCCCCAAAACTGGTTATTACCTTTAACGAACTATCGACAGTCACACTGATTGGTGCTGATGGTTATGTTTATGTCAACGCAGAAGGTAAGAAAGTCTCCTTTACAGGTGACGGCACTATTACTACTACAGAGATCTATACAAAAGGTAACAATGGTCTCGGTAAACCATCGAGCACTGCAGTACCACCTGTCCTGATTACTGAAAAACCTTTTGCCATAGGTGGTGATGGTGGAGATATAAGCTAGTGAAGACTGGTTTTTACATTGGTGTACAAGTTTCTCCTAAAAACATAGGAAGATTCTGATGAATCATGCATTGATAAAAAAACTTCCAGAGCATGAATGGCTTGAATTCATCAGTCGGTTAGGGCTGGTGAGTCTTGGTGATGCTAGAGAAATATTTTTATCAGGCGATTATAGTCAGCTGTCAGATCTTAGTCAGAAGGCTTTGTATACTGCTGGACGTGGGAAGACTCTCTCTTTGGAGGGAAATCTTATTGGATCCAAGATAACTTTGGATGAAGCCCAGCTAATTGCAGAGGATAACAATGCCGAACAAGGATACCCTAACCAGGACGAAATTCTCGCTTATGTCCAATTTGAGTTAGCAGTATTTTGGGAAAAATTTGGTGAAAGGCTAAAGAGTTTAAGCCTATTTCGATCAGCAAAACGTATAGTTGAATCCACGTATTTAGATTCTATCATTGATTTTAATATTTCGACTATGCAACTTTATGAAGGGTCGAATGATTCGTATAAGGATGTTCGTAGATGGATTGAATATTTTGCAGCTAATGACATGCAAACCATGCATGTATTGTCTCTTAGAGCACTGGCAAAATACCATCGAGGTGAGAAAGAGTACAGCGAAGCTGGTGGTCTGCAAGTTGAAGCTCTAGAGTTAGCTGTTGAATATGACTATCCATTTATTGTAGATCAAATTAAAAATTCATACGGCTATACCTTGTACAGTATGGGTAAAATAAAAGAAGCTCAGGAATTATTCAGTGGGTTAATACAAAGTGCCGATAGTCGGTATCTGAGATCCACGATCTTGGAAAACTTAACCCTGACCTATAACGCTGAGCAAAAATATGAACAGGCTGCAGAATATTTGAGCCAGGCTATCGAGCATAGTCAGAAGTATGATATTCTTTCACAATTACCGGATGAGTGTCTCTTCTTGGGAGATCTTTATCGGGAAAAGTTGCAACAACCTGAACTGGCCACCTACTACTACGAAATTGGCTCAAGGGCCGCCCTGAAAATGGCCGAGCATGGATTCTCTCTCAAGGGAGATCGCCTGGATGTTGTCAATCGCTTTGAAAATAGACCTAAGGTCGGATATAGTCTGCCAGAATCACTTACCCCCAAAGCAGAACGATTTGCATTCGCAGATGGGTTAACCTGGAAACAAATTAACGATCTTTTCCAATTCCATCTTATCAAATCACATTTGGAATCTGGGATGGCAATCGCTGATTTACCAGAAAAACTCGAGCTGAAATCCAGTACATATTATGCAATCAAACGTCGATTGAATCAGCATGGATACAACCTGTCTGATGACTTGACGACAGCACAATTGAAGTCAAAACATGCAGTATCCTTGAAATCATATGTAAATGGCTTTCAGGAGCTCAGTTGGAGTCAGGCAAATCAGCGTTTTGAAAAGGAGATAATAGAATATCTCTTTAAACAGGTTGGATATCATAAGAACAAACTTGCGGACGAACTAGGCGTAAGCTATCCAACCATTCTGCAGAAGACTAAATCACTTGGTCAATAGTGTCAGTGATTTTTTATATAATAACCTCCACAACCTCCATGAGCCCTGATTTATCAGGGCTCACCTTTTTCGAGAATTCTTGATTGGTATGGACAGGAATCCCTTGTAATATTCAGGGATATTTAGTAACATGAAATCACACCGCCAAAGAAAAGAAAGAATTCCAAACTGGTTGAATTTCACCTCGGGCTAAATAAAAGGTATATGTGATAAATGAATCAATCTGCGAGTGCAAAACGTATTCTTATTGTCGATGATGAGAAATTCTTTATTGAACCAGTGAAACGTCTTTTGGAAAGTCATGGCTATGAGATATTTATTGCCTATGATGGTATTACTGGTCTCTCGCTCGCACGGGAAATCACACCTGATCTGATTATGCTAGACCTTATGCTCCCAGGTATGAATGGCTATCAGGTCTGTCGCCTTCTAAAATATGACAAGCAGCTTCAAGATACACCAATAGTGATTGTTACCGCAAAAGATAGTGAGCGTGATCGTGAAGTGGGTATAGAGAGCGGGGCTGAGCTGTACCTTGTCAAACCATTGGACTACAAAACCCTACCGGCAGAACTAGCCGCATTGCTTTAAGCCAATTTAATGATAGAAGCCTATGTAATTCTTCTTGGTCTGTTAATTGGAAGCTTTCTGAATGTAGTGATCTACAGAATTCCCAAGGGGGAGTCTATTGTCCTCCCCGCATCACACTGCCCCTCATGTGATCACCAGATTAAACCCTGGGAAAATATTCCGATTATAAGTTACCTTTTTCTCAGGGGTCGATGTTCATCCTGCAATATCAGGATTTCTCCCCGGTATCCCCTTATTGAGATGCTAACAGCTATCTTGTTTTACGCTACTTATGCTAAGTATGGATTAAGCTGGGATTTTGTAGTATTCGCTCTGTTTTCCGGACTTTTAGTTGGGATCGCATTCATTGATATTGATCATCTGATTATTCCTGATTCTATGGTAATTCTAGGTTTGTTACCTGGATTTTATCTTTGGTATACCACTGGTGGAGAAAACCTCACAACACATTTATATGGATTAGCAGGTCTTGGGGCCGGCTTTTTAGTCATTCGGTTTGTCGGCGAAAAAGTGTTTAAGAAGGAAGCTATGGGGCTGGGCGATGTTAAATTTGCCGCAATGGCAGGCTGGGTTCTAGGCTGGGATATTGGCATTGTCGCCATGTTTTTAGCTTTTTTATCTGCGACGCTTTTACTTACCATATTAATCCCTGTTGGTATCGTTAAACGGAAACAACAAGTCCCCTTCGGACCTTTTCTATGCCTGGGTATTTGGTTTGGAATGATGTGGGGAAGAGAGATCATCGATTGGTACCTGACCCTCTTTATGACTATTTAATCTACTCCTGCGAAATTTAGAAGAGCAATATTAAGGACTAGCTGGTTTTCTCTTTAAGAATGGAGTCAATTTTATTTAATTGATCTTCCAGTGTTTCAAAAGACTTTGCATGGATTTGGCTGCACATATCCTTCCCAATCATAGTTAGGTTTGAATAGCCATAACTGGTGCCTGTTCCTTTGATATTATGGGCAAACTTGTAAACTTCCTCATAAAGACCATCTTTCAAGCTTGAACGGACAGCAGGCAGTGAGGTGTTTAAATAGGCTATATATTCTTTGATTAGGGCCTGAAATTCAGGGGATTGCATAAAATCATCAGTCATAACGAATAAATTCCTTCAAGTAAGTGAAAACTAGGATAGCAATTTACATTATTATCAATCAGAAACCAAATCAAGCTAAGGATATTATTAGAAAAGACAAATATGTCTGCGGTTCGAAGTAAATTGTAGAAGTATTTTTCTACTCAATTAGTTTCCTCTTTGCATGTAGTCTATTTTATATGTTATTATCCCCTGATGAAGAATGGAGCCAAAGGCATGCAAAGACTGAAGAATTCAGAAGCAACACCAAATAGCCTCACTGAACATCCAAGCTATCCAAATTTAGAATTTCATCTTCGGGATGCCCTCTCAAAGGTGCATGATTTTCGGCTACCACTGTTTGCCCTAGAAAACGGGAAATTCAAGATTGCCTATCGTGAATTACAGGCCTTAGTGCAGGCACTCAATGAGTCAGAGGCATCACCAAACTTTAGCTCCAGCGAGCTCCATGGGCTGGGCCTTATGTCTCTTCTTTTTCATAAGGTCATCAGGCTCTATCGGAATCAAATAAATCCTGGTTATATCTCTGATCTTTCTGGCTTTCTGGAAGAAAAACTAGACACACCAAATTATAAGAAGATGTTAGCTGGGTTTCTAACCGCTTTACCATCTGAGAGCTCAAAATCATCCACTAAGGGTATTAAAACTTATTTGGAGCAGAAAAGTAGTTCTGTCCCAAATGAACATATTGTAGTTGAAGAGCTATTGATTCATCTCTTGGCCCTACAAAATCCTGCCTTTGATAAATACGGGATAGTTTTTAAGGAAGTATTTCATGACGAACTAAAACATCCGAAACAACTCCTGGAGTCCATAGAGGAATGGTCGAATTCTTTATCTGGATTTGGACCAGATAAACAAAATATTATTGAGCTCATTTTGGCTCCTATGAGAGCGGCCCCTAACTCAATCAGGGATCAATTGGCGTGGATCCAAGCCAATTGGGAAAATTATCTTGGTTCACATCTCCTGGATCTATTACGAGGTCTTGATCATTTTGAAGAAGAAGAGCGATATCGAGGTGCCGGACCGGGTGAAACTTTAGTACCAAAATATACTGGCGATTTGCTAGAGGGCGAGTTCTACAGCGAAGACAGTGCCTGGATGCCAAATGTGGTGATGATTGCTCGAAACTCTCTTGTCTGGCTGGATCAACTCTCAAAAAAATATAAGCAGGAAATTACGACTCTGGACGCCATTCCTGACCAAGAACTAGATCTACTGGCCGAGCAAGGATTTACGGTCTTGTGGCTAATTGGTCTGTGGAATCGTAGTAGTGTCTCTAAAAAGATCAAGCATTGGTGCGGAAATCCTGACGCTGAATCGTCAGCATATTCTCTAAAAGATTATACGATAGATCCATCTATCGGAGGGGCACAAGCCTTAGATAGTTTACGACGTCGTGCCTGGGAACGAGGAATTCGTCTCGCAAGTGATATGGTTCCAAACCATACAGGATTAGATGCAGATTGGTTAAAACATCATCCTGAATGGTATATCACTACTGACCATGCTCCATTCCCATCGTATCGGTTTGAGGGCGGGGATCTATCTGAAGATTCTGAGGTCAGTATTCAACTCGAAGACCATTATTACGAACGAAGTGATGCCTCCGTTGTTTTCAAACATTATGATCACCGTAATGGACAAACGCGTTTTGTATATCATGGTAATGATGGAACGTCCATGCCCTGGAATGATACTGCACAGTTAAACTATTTGAACCCTGAACTTCGTGAAGCAGTTATCCAAACGATTCTTGAGGTCGCTCGACAGTTTAAAGTGATTCGGTTTGATGCGGCCATGACACTTGCAAAACGTCATATTCAGCGACTATGGTTCCCAGAGCCTGGATCAGGAGGAGATATTCCCTCTAGATCTGAATACAATATGTCAGGGAGTGACTTTAATGCTGCAATTCCAGCTGAATTCTGGCGTGAAGTTGTAGACAGAGTTGCGAAGGAAGTCCCCGATACGCTTCTGTTGGCAGAAGCCTTTTGGATGATGGAAGGCTATTTCGTTAGAACACTGGGAATGCACCGTGTTTACAATAGTGCCTTCATGAATATGTTAAAAATGGAAGAAAACTCAAAATTCTTTGAAATGATTGCGGGTACTTTAGAATTTGATCCACGCATACTCCAACGTTTTGTCAATTTCTTAAGTAATCCTGATGAAGATACAGCCATTGCTCAGTTCGGAAAGGGTGATAAGTACTTTGGTGCTACCATACTTATGATCACACTACCAGGACTACCCATGTTTGCTCACGCTCAGATTGAGGGATATGAGGAAAAATATGGCATGGAATATCGTCGTGCTTATTGGGATGAAACGCCAGATGAAGCTCTCGTCCAACGTCATAAAGTGGGCATCTTCCCCTTGATGAAGAAGCGGCACCTTTTTGCAGGGTCTAGTAACTTTAGGCTATTTCCAATGCATAATGCAAATGGGGATCGCATTGATAGTGTTTTTGCCTATACCAATCGCCTCCAGGATGAACGCTCTCTAGTACTTGTCAATAACTCCTACAATAGTCAGCTGGGATGGATAAAGACAGCAGTTCCCTTTAATACCGACCCAACTGCAGGCCAGACTAATTTATCAACGGATAATATTTTGTCTGCCCTTGCTTTTGATAGTGGCGAAAGTCAGTTCCTTATCTTTCAAGAACAGATTACTCAAAATTGGTTTATTCGGAATGTGGACCAGATGAGCCATGAGGGATTGTACTTTGAAATATCAGGGTATAAATCACAGATATTTTTGAATTTTCAGATGGTGAGTGAATCGAATGGCTACCCGTGGAGCGAAATTGCCCGCCGGTTAAACGGTGAAAGCATAAAAGATTTTGACCATATACATCGATTAATAGAGTTGGAGCCAATTCATCAGCTTTTCATGAAGTTTATGCAATTCCTGACTGAGTCTGATGAATTGACTAGAGAGAAGAATTTATTTGTAGAGTTTTCTCCCTTGTTTGAAGCTATGATGGAAATGAATAGTGTTACCTTGGGCCTAGAAGAGCTCAGAAAACATGCAGAGACGTTTTCCGTGCAACAGTTAGACATAGTTCGTTCAATTACCGAATTACCAATCAGTGACGATAAGGAAAATACCCTTCTCTCGACTTTATTAGCTCTCTCAAGTCAAATCGAAATAGCTTCTGGGAATTCTGAAAGAGGCTTTATCGAATCGTTTATGTTTAAGACTTCTATTCAAGATATAGTTGGTTCTGAGAGGGGAGTGGAGCTGTCAGATCTTATGAGCATACTTGACTATGCTAGTCAGACTCGATCACATATTTCAACTGACATTAAGTCATTCTTTGAGTTATTGTTCACACAGGCAGTAGCATCCAAATTTCTACTTATCAATGAAAGTGAAGGAGCTTCTTGGTACAATAAGGAACGTATGGAGATATTCCTGGATTTCTTCAATGCCCTGTTTGTTGAAGAGCTAGCGGACATAGACGATGATTTATTGAGTCTAGCTCTCGAAAGTTCAGAATACCAATTGTCTAAATTTGTAGATGCACTTGCTTAAGTAAACTCACTTTAGATTTTCTAATATCTGGGGTAAGATTGTAGCTTTCAATTTGTCTGAAGCACTGCTGAAGGCTTTGTTGGTTGCATTTGGGTAGCTAAGGTCGATTCCTTTGACCCTGGAAAGTGAATTCTTGTAAATCTCTCTTCCACTAGAACGATCAATAACGTTTACACTGACATCAGCAAAAACAGTATACATCCCGCTGAACTCAGTCCCAGGTGTTGCCGTTGCCACCAATTCCATTTGCCAATCAGCCTGGGAAGATTGTCCCACAAAATGAAAGCCCTCTTGAATAAGATAGTTTTTCAATTGAGGCTCGATCTGAGCCTGGGCCAGTCGCTGCCCCTTATACTGTTCAGTTGAGGTTAGGAATATCGTGGGCTTCTCCACATCGAGAGTGATCTGCGCTGATGCGATAGGTATGCTTTTAATGATGCCACTAAGAATGGGTGATGTACTGTCATTAAGAATTTTTCCAGCATCCACAGCAACAATGATAATTTGCAGATTATCTCCTGAAGTGAGGGAACTTATTTTAAAATTGGCAACACCTGATCCATTTGTTATGATAGAGCTGGGGAGCTCTCCAGCGCCTTTAGTGAAATTAACTCTCAGAGGTAAATTCTGTAGTGGGGAATTTTCTCCATTTGTTGCTCGAACTGATAAACTCTGTTTGACCGGTTTACCAAGTTTCCCTTTTATGTTTGATGGAGTTGTGACAAGTTCAATATCGGTGAGTAAAGTATGCAGATATTGATTAATCTCGTTACTTAGAATTCCAGTTTGGCCTTCAATTTCTATTTCAAGTGCTTCATTCAAGTAGGGAACTAGGGGCAGGAAAGCTTGAATCGTGGCATCAAGAGCGCCTGAGAAATCACCTGATTGGGCTGCTGCTTTCCCTTTTTTAAAAAAATCAAGGGCAAGATTCAGAGCGGCGCGCCTTTTTCTGGCTTGGATCTCAGCATATTTTGCTTTCGAAAGTCTATAGTAGGCATAATGGTAGGTCGGGTCTTGCCAAGTGTCAACCAGCTCATGACCCTCCAGGTCGGCTTTTGCCTGTGATCGGGCAGTTGCTAGATATTCTTCTTTGGAAATGGAGCCCTGTTCGATAAGGGTGGTTACTATATCACTTGTGATGGTGACAGTTATCTGTGAGGCGAGATCAGCGAGCGCCAAGTCTTGTGCACTCTTTAATGCTTCAGCCCCATATTGGGTCTTCGAAGCAGAACCGATACCAATATAGTAGTTTGGATCTACAGGATATTCCTGCACCCAATTGGGTCTTACAGTAGATTTGAAATCTTCTGATCCTGATTTAGATGTCCCATTTGAACTGCATCCCAAAGTCATACTAATAATCAGTGCAATAAACGATAGCTTGGACATGGTTCTCATCTTGTAACCTCTGTTATTCTATACTTGATAATTAGCGTAAAAAATAGATGTAAAGACCACCATTTAAAAGATAGAATCCATCCCAATGTAGTCTCTAAAAAAAAATGTGATTAAGGTCAAACTGCTAAGGGTCTCTTAGGAATCGACTGAAATTAATTTAATTTGGCAGTCTAAAGTAATTTGGAGTGAACTTTGCTCAAACTAATTGGTAAAAGAATGGTAACTGATATAGACTCCAATTGAATAAGAAGGAACGAGAAATGCAATTTATTGACTTGGCTAAACAACAGAAATTGATCAAAGATGAACTTGATAACAGAATCCAGGCGGTCCTATCCCACGGGAAATACATTATGGGACCCGAAGTCAAAGAAATGGAAGTACAATTAGCGGAGTATGCTGGGGTGAAACATTGTGTAAGTTGTTCCTCAGGAACGGATGCTTTACTCATGCCGCTTATGGCCTGGGGTGTTGGCCCCGGCGATGCCATCTTCACCACACCTTTTACCTTTATTGCTACGGCTGAAGTGATTCAGCTTTTAGGCGCCACGCCGGTATTTGTTGATATTGATCCAGCTACCTACAATATTTCTCCAGAGTTACTTGAAAAAGCCATTCTTGAAGTAAAAGCAGCCGGTGTCTTAAATGCCAAAGCTATTATCCCGGTAGATTTATTTGGGCTACCAGCAGATTACCCCAGTATCGAAATTATTGCATCTAAATATGATTTGAAGGTACTGGAAGATGCAGCGCAGGGCTTTGGTGGACGGATTGGTGATAGAATGTCCGGAAGTTTTGGTGATGCTGCTTCAACTTCATTTTTCCCTGCAAAGCCACTGGGCTGTTATGGTGACGGTGGAGCGATTTTTACTGATGATGATGATCTGTACGAAAAACTTGTTTCCATTCGCGTCCACGGCAAGGGTAACGACAAGTATGACAATGTTCGTATTGGTATTAATGGTCGTATGGATACCCTCCAAGCGGCTATAGTCCTTGAAAAATTTAAACTCTTTCCAAATGAAGTTGTTGAAAGGAACAGAGTAGCTGAGAGCTATAACACACTTCTTGCTGATCTTGTTGTGACTCCAACTGTCCCTGAAAATTACATTTCTGCATGGGCTCAGTATTCTATTCTCGCAAAAGATGATGCAGCCAGACAAGCACTACAGGCAAAACTCAAGGATGCTGGAGTTCCTTCTGCGGTGTATTATCCAAAATCATTGCATCAACAGACGGCATTCGCACATTTGGGATATAAAGAGGGTGCTTTTCCAGTGAGTGAGGAAATGAGTAGGAGGATCTTCAGTCTACCCATGCATCCTTATCACGAACAGTCCGACATTGAATTTATTGCAGACACTATCAAGAAATAAGTAAGATACTTGTCATAAATAGGGAAATAAATGGAATCAAACATGAGAATTTGTGTTGTAGGTGCTGGACGATGGGGCACCAATCATATTAAAACCTTACATAATCTAGGCGCTTTGGCTGGTATTGTAGAGAACCGTGAGCATCGACGTGAGGAATTGAAAACACTTTATCCGGATACTAAATTATTCAACAGTGTTACCGATATTGATCTGGATGAATATGATGGATTTACAGTAGCTACTCCTGCGGAAACTCACTTTGATGTTGGCTCATACCTCCTTGAGCATGGTAAACATGTTTTGATTGAAAAACCAATTGCTTTAAATACAGATGAAGCCGCTAAACTGAAAAAGCTGGCAGAAAAACATCAGGTAAACCTCATGGTGGGTCATGTGTTGCTTTTTCATCCGGCGATTATCAAGATAAAAGAATTAATCGATTCCGGGAAAATAGGCAAACTGGAGTATATCTATAGTAATAGAGTAAATCTGGGGACAGTTCGAACAGAAGAAAATATTCTCTGGAGTTTTGCTCCCCATGATATTTCAATTTTTCAATTTTTCATTGGCTCAAGCCCCATTGAAGTGGTCAGCCGTGGCGGTGCATTTCTGCAACCCGGGATCCACGACACAACCATGACAACTTTGACATACCCAGATAATGTTGTTGGTCACATATTTGTCAGCTGGCTTCATCCATTTAAAGAACACAGAATGGTAATCATTGGTTCTCAAGGCATGGTGTCCTTTGATGATAGCTCTCAAGAGAAGGATATCCTTTTTTATGAGAAAGGCATCGACTGGATCCAGGGCGAGCCCATTAAACGTGATGGTCCTACTGAAGTAATCCCGTATGAGAAGGGGTTTCCACTGACGAATGAAATCCAGTATTTTATTGATCATCTTGATGGTAGTAAAATTGAAATAGCCGATGGTCAGAATGCTTATGATGTGTTGGAAGTTCTGGAGAAAGCAACTGAGTCATTGCAGGGACAAGCTGAGCAAAAGACTACAGTACCAAGCACGTCAGAAGGAAAATATTTTGTCCATCCCACAAGTGAAGTTGATGAGGGCGTTAAAGTTGGTGATGGAACCAAGATCTGGCATTATTCACATATTCAACAGGGGTCATCATTAGGTACAAATGTTTCCGTTGGCCAGAATGTGAACGTTGGAAATAACGTCAAAATTGGAAATGGGGTCAAAATTCAAAACAATGTCTCGGTATATGAAGGCGTTGAATTGGAGGATTATGTATTTTGTGGACCATCCATGGTATTCACGAATGTCACACACCCTCGATCTGAGTTTCCACAGCGGGGAACAGAATTTTATGCAAAGACACTTGTGAAAAAGAGTGCGTCAATCGGTGCAAATGCAACAGTCCTATGCGGCTCTACCATTGGTAAATATGCATTTATCGGTGCCGGAGCAGTGGTAACTAGAGATGTCCCCGATTTTGCACTGGTAGTAGGTAATCCAGGGAAAGTTGTATCATGGGTTGACAAGCACGGTCACAAGCTCAGTTTTAATGAAAAAGGTCTGAGTCCTAATGGGGACTATCAATTAATTGATGGGGATAGAGTAGTATTTCTAGGGAAATAAATCGAATTCATGACTAAAATTCTCGTAACAGGAGCAGCAGGATTTATTGGATATCATCTTTCAGAGCGTTTGCTAAGAGAAGGCCAAGATGTATACGGGATTGACAGTTTAAATCACTACTACGACCCCTCTCTGAAGCGAGCTCGTGTCGAAAATCTTCAGGCTCCAAACTTCCAATTTCAAAAACTAGATCTTCAGAATTATGAGGGAATCACGAGGGTTTTTCAGGAATTTGATCCTGACGTGGTTATAAATTTAGCGGCCCAAGCGGGTGTACGCTACTCTCTAGAAAATCCCCGCTCCTATATAGAGTCAAACCTAAATGGATTCTTTAATATTCTTGAAGCTTCAAAGCAGCATGGAGTTGAAAAGTTTATCTATGCTTCTTCCAGCTCTGTTTATGGGAATAACAAGAAGACCCCCTTCGCTGAAAGCGATACTGTGGACCACCCTGTTTCGCTTTACGCAGCAACTAAGAAGTCAAACGAGCTCATGGCTCATACCTATAGCCATTTGTACCAGATGAATACCATTGGACTCAGGTTTTTTACCGTATACGGCCCCTGGGGACGTCCAGATATGGCCTATTATTTCTTCACAAAAGCAATTCTTGAAGGGAAACCCATTCAGCTATATAATCAAGGCAAGAACTTGCGTGACTATACTTATATTGATGATATTGTTGAAAGTATTAGAAGAATAGTAGCGAATACAGATGGGTTGAAACCTGAAAATCGTTCGAATCAGTATATGCTGGAAAAAAGTCCTTACTATCAGCTTTTTAATATTGGAGGGAGTCAGTCCGTACCGGTCCTTGATTTTGTGAATATATTGGAGGGCATCTTGGGCATAGAAGCCAAAAAGGAACTTGTTGACTTTCAGGCTGGAGATGTATTTAGTACTGAGGCAGATACTAGAGCACTTGAGGCGTATATTAAGTTCAAACCAGGTATCCCTTTGCATGAGGGACTCGGTAAATTTGTCGAGTGGTACAAAGAATACTATAAAATTTAACTTGATAGGATTAAAGCATTGAAAACCTTATTAGTCACAGGCGGTGCCGGATTCATTGGCAGTAATTTTATTCTTAAGCAATTGTCTGAAACAGACAATGTGATCATAAATTTAGATAAACTGACTTATGCTGGCAATTTAGAGAATCTTGGGTCTGTAGCAGATCAGGAACGATATCATTTTGTTCAGGGCGATATCACTGATTCCGACCTGATCGAATCCATCATTAAGCAGTATCAGCCGGATGGCGTAATACATTTTGCTGCTGAGTCTCATGTAGACCGATCCATTGATGGACCCATGCCATTTATTATGACCAATCTTGTTGGAACAGCCATTCTTCTGGATCGCTTAAATCACTATTGGCGTAATCTTGATGATACAAAAAAGAACAACTTTAGGTTTTTACATGTGTCCACAGATGAAGTCTTTGGATCTTTAGGGATGGATGAAAAATTCGGGGTCGATACACCCTACGATCCAAGTTCACCCTATTCTGCCTCTAAAGCTGGATCAGATCATTTAGTGAGAGCCTGGAATCGAACCTTTGATTTTCCCATCTTAATCACCAACTGCACAAACAATTATGGCCCCTTCCAGTTCCCTGAAAAATTAATTCCACTCATGGTGATCAATGCTATTTCAGGGAAAGCGCTGCCCGTCTATGGAAGTGGGGAAAATGTGAGAGACTGGTTGCATGTGGAAGATCATTGTGATGCTATCTACAGTGCATTCGAGAGAGGAAAAACAGGTGATACTTACCTTATTGGTGGTGAAGAAGAAGTTACCAATATTCGTGTTGTAGAAACCATTTGCGAGATTCTGGATGAGATTCAACCGCTTGAATCTGGAGAAAGTTATAAACAACAAATAACCTATGTCACAGACAGACCTGGACATGACCTTCGTTATGCCATGGATATCAGTAAAATCAGGTCAGAATTAGGTTGGAATCCAAAAAATAGCTTTGCGTCTGGCTTAAAACAGACCATTGAATGGTATTTGGAGAATAGAGTCTGGTGGGAAGCGCTTCAGCAGAAAAAAATATATGAACAGGAAAGATTGGGGAAGCAAGCATGAAGGGTATCATTTTAGCAGGTGGAGCAGGAACAAGATTACACCCTCTTACCAGGGTGGTTTCCAAACAACTCTTGCCAATCTATAATAAACCAATGATCTACTATCCTCTCTCCACCCTCTTGCTTGCAGGAATAAAGGAGATTCTGGTCATATCAACACCCAGTGACTTGCCACGATTTGAAGAATTATTAGGGGATGGAAGCCGGTTTGGCGCCCAACTCTCATACAAAGAGCAACCCAGTCCTGATGGTTTGGCTCAGGCTTTTATTCTAGGTGCAGAATTTATTGGTGATGATGATGTCTGTTTAATCTTGGGAGATAACATCTTTTTTGGGCATGGACTGATTGATATGC